>Ga0123357_10000771_pt1 | contig 32322 bp, 29 predicted proteins | sample TergutEmb28metaG_FD_89873 | JGI IMG/M metagenome (GOLD analysis project Ga0123357, IMG submission 89873) | Embiratermes neotenicus P4 segment gut microbial communities from Petit-Saut dam, French Guiana - Emb289 P4 | ecosystem: Host-associated > Arthropoda: Insects > Digestive system > Gut ...
CTCCAACGGGTTGTTGACTTTTTGTATCAAGCTGGCTAATTAATTCTTTTAACTCATAAGAAAGATACAATGACAATTATTTTCTTGAAAAGACCGGCAAGACAGTTGATAAATTATGGGAAATGTATATAGACGCGAACAGAACAGATTTCTTTACTTGGATTGAAAAAAATATCAGTTTAACTGTACCGGACAATATAACCGATAGATTTAGAGCGGGTAAAATCGATAAAAACGACGATAATTATTTTATCGAAAAGACAGGCAAATCAATTGACGACTTGTGGGATATGTATCTGGACGCGAACAAATAATGCGCTCCCAGAAAATTAGCACACTCTGTGCAAGCCCTCTTTCGCAAAGAGGGTGGCACGCGAGAACCCATATATTCCATTACAAAATTACGTAAAACCCGCGTGACGGGTGTTTGCGTCCATCGCACCGACATCAGATTCGACAAAACACCCGTCGTCTGCGGACGGCACCCTCTTTACTAAAGAGGGCAAGGAGTTAGTTCACGGACAGATATATAAAAATTTTAAAATATAAAAAAAGGAGCAGTTACAAATGCAAATGAAAGATTTATTGGGAAACAAAAAAGCAGTCGCGCATATATGCCTTGTTGTCAACGACATCGAAAAAACATCGCAGGATTACGCCGATTTTTTCGGCATTGAAAAACCGTCGTGGTTTTGGGCTGGCGGCAAAGAGAAAGAGGGCACAATATATCGCGGCGAATCTACCGACGCCAAGGCAAAATTGGCGTTCCTTACTATCGATACGCTCACTATCGAGCTTATAGAGCCGGATAACGGTCCGAGCGTATGGCGCGAATTTTTAGACAAATACGGCGAGGGATTTCACCATATCGGATTTAACATCAACGGTATGGAAAAAACTTTATCGCTCATGGGAGAAAATAATATGCCGACGCTTCAAAGAGGCGGCAAAGAAAAAAGCGGCTGGTATTCATACGTGGATACGAGAGATACGCTGAAAGTAATGATTGAACTTTTAGAGGGATATTAAAAATGCTGACCGATATAATGTTATTGTCGTCCGGCATACACGGTCGCGAAATGGTCGAAATTATACGCCGAACCGGCAGTTACAGGCTCCTTGGTATTATTAGACGAGAAGAAACACAGGAGCAGACGTCGCCCGACGGAGTGCCGATTCTCGGCGGACCGTCGGCATTGCCGCGCTTTCCGGATACAGCGTTGATTCACGATAACGAGTGGACTTATAATTCAGATGTTTTGGATATTTCCAAACGGTTGATAACTTTGATTGACCCGACATCTTTTGTACATCCGTCGTCTGTTATCAGTCGCGGTTGCGTGATTTACCCGAATTGTTTTATTGGCGCAGAAGCGGCACTCGGCGAAAGCTGTTTCCTGCTTTCAGGCGCAGTGGTAAACCATAACTGCGTTGTCGGCAAACGTGTCGTTATGGCGACGGGAGCGCATTTAGCCGGCAGTGTGCGGGTAGACGATAACGCCTACATAGGTCAGGACGCGACAGTGCGTCAGAATTTATCCATCGGCGGCGGCGCGTTAATCGGCATGGGAGCAGTCGTCATAAAATCTGTGCCGGGAAACGCGGTTATGGGCGGCAATCCGGCAAAACTGATCAGAATGAAATAATTTTATATCTTTTTTGCAAATATCTCCCTTAAACTTTCCGTATACGGCGGACGGGCAATTCCGTATTCGGTAATAATAGCGGTAATCAATTCGTTGTCCGCAAAATCGAACGCGGGATTATATACTTTTACGCCCTCCGGCGCCATGCGCTTTTTATACCACATTTCTGTAACTTCGTGCGCCGGACGCTCCTCAATCGGGATATCCTCGCCTTTTTCTATGCTCATATCTATCGTGGAAGTAGGCGCGCAGACATAAAACGGTATGCCGTAATATTTCGCCAATATCGCCACGCCGGACGTCCCTATCTTGTTGCATGCGTCGCCGTTCGCCGCGACCCGGTCGCACCCTACGAATATTGCCTGCACCCACCCGTTTTTCATCACTTGGGACGCCATATTGTCGCATATAACGGTAGTATCTATGCCGTGCGAATGTAATTCAAACGCCGAAAGCCGCGCGCCTTGCAGTAATGGACGCGTTTCGTCAGTAAACACCTTGAACCTGTACCCTTTCTCATGTCCTATATGAACCGGAGCGAGGGCGGTTCCGTATTTTGCGGTGGCAAGCTGACCTGCGTTGCAGTGAGTCAGTATACCGTCGCCGTCTTTTATAAGGATTAACCCGTATTCGCCTATAGCTCTGCATACGCGTATATCTTCTTCTTTTATATTTATTGCCTCGTCATGCAGAAGAGATTTTATTCGCGCAATCGGCAGTGATTTGTTATTGAGAACAACTTTTTCCATGCGGTCAAGCGCCCAAAACAGGTTGACGGCGGTGGGACGCGAAGATGCAAGATAATCCTTCGCCGCTTTGAATCGCGTGTAAAATTCATCGAAAACCGGCGTATCAATAGCTTTCGCCGCGAGATAAACCCCGATAGCCGCCGCCACCCCGATAGCGGGCGCGCCGCGCACCTGCAATAAATATATCGCGTTCCAGATGTCTTTTTGCTCGGTCAATGACAGCGCTTCTATCTCATTCGGCAGTTTTGTCTGGTTCAATATAACAAGCGCGCTTTTAGCGTCGTCTAAATCGACTGTTTCATAATTCATTATATTATCGCTCATGCGTTTTCCCCCGTTTCAGTTTCCATTCCGGTTTTTGCATTTTCTACGGCGCGCGTCAGCGCGGCGGCGAAATCTGCGCCGGTCATAAATTTTGTGCGGTTAATTATCAAATCTTTTGCACACAGAACATTTACGCGCTCCGCAAACGCGCGTTTCTTTTCGTCCGCGATTGACGTGACGTCTTTTACCTGAGCCATGCCTACGGTGCGCCGTATAAGTTCTGTGCCCGCATATCCCGCTGTGTCAGCTATTATACCGTCAAGATAATACTCTTTAAATCCCTCAGCTTTTGTCATAACGTCTGTTATACAATCGTCATAACAGGCAAGAAACTTTTCATTGAATTGGTCTATTACGTCGGCGACAGTTTTTAAAATCCAGCCGCAGAATTCTTTATTGCCTGCCGCGTTACCATTATCCCACGCAAAAAACAGGTTCGCGATGACATTGCCGATATCGTAGCCCATAGGACCGTAAAAAGCAAATTCCGGGTCGAATATGCGCGTGCCGTCTTTTTTAACAAATATAGAGCCTGTATGCAGGTCGCCGTGAATCAATGCCTGAGCGTTATTCATAAAATTGAATTTAAGTTTGGCTGTTTCAAAATGCAGTATTTTATCTTCATACAGTTCTTTTTTCATAAATTCAAAATTCGGGGCAAAAACTTTGTTGCGTCCGTTTATATCGTTGTACGGCTCGGTAAATACAAGGTCTTCCGTTATCTCGCATAACTCAGGGTTTATAAAACTCTTGACGAGTTCTTTTTTCGCCTTATGCTCCATGATTATATCCGTTGTTCTGAGCAGAGTGTTTACCATATATGTAGTAATATCGTCGGCAAAACGCGGGAATATCTTATGTTCCATCAGCGCGTATCTCATAAGTTCATAATCCGACAGGTCTTCCATAGCGCAGGCGCACATAACAGTATCATAAAAATATATCTTCGGAACCAAGCCCGGCGCATATTCGTCCTGTAATTTTAAAATTTCGGATTCTATGCGATTTCGGTCTGTGGATATTTTCATATCCGCAGAGATGCGCAGTTCTGTTCCAGCCTGTTTTACGATAATTGATTTTCCGCTTGATTTTTCCTCAACTCGGAACACATAGTTCAGATTGCCGTCGCCTATCTCTTTAACCGCAAGTATGCCGTCATGCCAGAAATCTCCCATTTTCTCTTTTGCGTATTCGGCAACGTCTATTTCTTTCATAAGAAAGTATTTTTCAAATTTTGCATTTTTTATTCCGCATCCGGATACTACATCTTCGAGATTTGCGGCGTCCGGCACTCCGGCAGGTGTTCCTCCCGAAGTTACTCCCAGGCTTTCCCTTATTTTCAATAATTCCCCTATCTGTCCGAAACTTAATACGTTTGACTTGCCTATGTTGTTCATATATGTCAGTATTGTAGCGTAATTTTCCATAGCTTCCAAGCGGTAAAACGCCTCCGTAAGAGTTCTTCCCCACGACACTGCGCCGTGATTGCCGAGCAGCAGAGCGTTGTAATCCCTGCAGTACGGCGCGATTGAATCGGGTATGCCCTGCGAGCCGGGGGTTTCATAGTGCACGCACGGAACAACGCCGAGATTTACCACCGCTTCGGGATATATCGCTTTATCCAGCGCGATACCCGCAATCGCGAACGCTGTGCAGACAGGCGGGTGCGCGTGGGCGACGCCCATTACTTCCGGGTTCTCTTTATATATGCGTATGTGCATTTTTATCTCGGAGGACGGCAATAAATCCCCCGCGCTTATCACTGTGCCTTCAAGGCGCATTTTGACGAGCATTTCCTCCGTCATATAACCTTTTGACACTCCTGTGGGCGTCGTCCAGATTATATCGTCGTCAACCCGGCAGCTTATATTGCCGTCATTGGCGGCGACAAAATTTCTTATATACATTCTCTGTCCGATATCCAATATCATCTTTTTTGCCTCGGCATCGGTAGGATATATTTTCTTCATCATATTTTTCTCCAAATCTATAAAATTTTTTATTATTTATACAACGGATAACATGTGAAATAACTGCCAGTTTCAACTTCAAAATACGGCATATATACTATATTGTCACAGCCTTTGATATTATATGTCAGGGGCTTTTTATCTTTTACAAGCCACGATTTAAAGTCTTTCGGGTCGGGGCTCAGCCTGAAAAAATCAAGATAATTGCCGCCGCCGTTATTTCCGGTATTTTCTGTCTTGTCTTTTAATACGGCAGACATCAGAAGCGGTCCGTATTCAAGAGCATATCTGTCAAAACCTTCAACCTGTTCAACCCCTGTGTATTTTATAAGATTCCACTTGAAGCGCAGTTCAAATTCTATAGTATTATCTGCTTTATCCGCTCCGCTTTCCCAAATTTTCTCTATACAAAAATATGTGCCGGGTTTTCCACAGTATTTTTCGCTCCCGTTCATAACCTCGACGTCCCCGTCAGCCCATGACGGCATGCGCAGCATAACCTTGAATTTCTCGCTCTTTTCACACGATATATTTACAGTCACTTTGCCATTGTACGGCATATCTGATATTTGCGTGATATTTACGGTATTGTTTTCACGCTCCCACGTAAATTCGGACGAACTATATATGTCTAAATAAACGGAGTCTTCGTTTACAGAATATAAAAATTCAGGAAGCATACCGAAAAGCCGCGTCCCTACCCCGCAGCAACAGTGCACAAGCCCGCCGTGCGTATGACCGCCCGCGGCGCGTTCTCCCTCAAGCCATGCGAAATACCGTATAGCTTTATCGCCGTCCTGATTCGCTATGGCTATGTTGTACAGTGATTTTTCTATTTCGTTCACGTACTTTTCCTCGTCCGGGTACAGCCGGTGAAAACGCTGGTTCAGCCATATCCAGAACGCAGTACAGCACAGTTCGTTGTATGCTCTCGGAGGCGTAAGCCATGTGCAACCCGGCGTCGAAGTTTCAAATTCGCACATCACTATTCCGCCGCCCGCGTGCTGCCAGTCTTTTTTGTACGCCTCGTAAAAAGCATTCACCGCGTTGATATAATAGTAATTCCCCGTTGCTTTGTATAAATCGAGATAACCCTCGAACGCTTCTATTTCCGTTCCGTGCGGGTGCGGCTCGTATCCATGCTGACGGCGGGTTTGAACAACATCTTTTTCGCCCATGATATACTGCCCCAGACGCCATGTTTCCTCATAATATTTCTGCGTTATCTCAATGTCTTTTTTACTCCCGAATGGTGTGTTGTACACAAACGGACTGCACACAACTCCCTGAAAAGCGAGGCTGAGATATTTTATAACAGGCAAATCCCCGCACTCATTATTGAACCAGTTCTGCCAGCTTTTCAGCAGTATTCCTGCGTCTTTGTTTCCCGAAAGGTATGCGGCATACAATCCGTATGTAACCCAGATGCGCACATAATGCGGATATTCTTTTGTCGCGAACAGTTCCCGCTCGATAGCCATGATATAGCCGTCATTGTCTCCGCAGTCTTTTATTTCGGATATGATAAAATCCACAATTTTGCGTAATTTTTCGTCATTAGTCCACCTCAAGGCGTTTCCGGCTCCCATTAGTATAAGCCCCGCGGTCTGACCGTGAAGATTATCTTCGAAATGCCCATGGTACGGCTCTCCCGGGGCGTATTTCCCCGCGCGTTTCCTGAACCAGTACAATGCGGAATCAATATTTATAGTCTGCAAATATTTTATGTTGTTTTCAAAAACACGGCTGAATAAGCCGGCGTTGAGTTTTACTCCGTTTAATGGAGTGAAGATTTTATCTTTGACTTTATTGTTTTCATTATTATTATAAATCTGCGGTTTCATAAATACATCATATCCCCTCATAATTTAATAATAAATATTATAGTATAAATAAAAAAAGAAATCAAGCAATTTATTGAAGTAAATGCAAAATTTACAAAAAGCAATTTAATTTGCCGGAAATATCATATATAATGTAACAAAATACGACAAAGGAGATTTTATATGAGTATCAGAAGTACCGCTAAAGCTGTCATAATAAAAGACGGGAAAATATTGTTAAACAAATGCCGCGACGCAAAGAACGGCGATTACTATTCGTTGCCTGGAGGCGGACAGCATCAGTATGAAACTTTGCATGAAGCATTAATCCGCGAATGTTTGGAAGAAACGGGATATACAGTAATTCCCGTAAGATTTGCGGCTCTATGCGAAGAAATCTGCATGAGTGAAGAATACAGGGAAAAATATCCTGAATATGCTCATAAAATGTATCACATTTTTATATGCGGATTGTCGGACGAAGATGTAAAAACGCCGACTGAAAAAGACGATATGCAGGAAAACAGCGAATGGATCGGAATAGATTCTTTAGAGGATATAAGAATTCTTCCAATAGTTTTAGGCAGCAATATTCGCGGCATAATTGACAATACCTCGCCATTTTTTTTAGGGTCGGAGCATATTGATTTTAACCACGGCTGAAAGTCTGTTGCAATTTGCATATATATTTTGATTAAAAGAAAAAATAAATGATAATGATGATGAGGAGGATTTTAATTATGTTATATATGCCATTTGATTCGTTATATCTTTACTTGGTATTGCCTGCGCTGATTTTTTCGATATGGGCGCAATCCAGAGTGACAGGCAGTTTTAAAAAATATTCTGCCCAAAGAACAGTAAACGGTATAACCGGAGCGGAAGCCGCGAGAGAGGTGTTGAGGAGAGCCGGAGTGTCCGACGTTCAAATCCAACGGGTGAGCGGAAATCTGACCGACAACTTCGATCCCCGAACCAACGTCATACGGTTGTCTGAGAAGGTATATGACGCGGCTTCCGTTGCCGCAGTCGGCGTGGCGGCTCATGAAGCGGGTCACGCGGTTCAATATGCCATCGGTTACAGCCCAATGAAAGTCCGTTCGGCAATCATCCCCGTTACAAATATCGGCTCGAAATTATCCATACCGCTTGTTCTGCTGGGAATTATATTCAGTATGCCGGGGCTTATAGATATAGGCATAATTCTGTTCGGCGCGGTAGTGGTATTTCAGTTGGTTACGCTGCCTGTGGAGTTTAACGCGTCGCGCCGCGCTATAGAAGTTTTAAGCGAATCAGGGTTATTAACCGGCGACGAATTGCCGTCCGCGAAGAAAGTGCTGTCGGCAGCCGCTCTGACTTATGTCGGCGCACTGGCTGTATCTCTGGCACAGCTCATACGTCTTATCGCTATTTCAAGAAACCGCCGGTGATATGAAATTCATTTAATCAGAAGCTATAATTTCAGAAAAATTCTTGACTTCGTTTGGAATAACGTGTATAATGTATGACAGAATATTACACGTTTAATTTATTAAATATTATTATAAGGATGGTGCGAATATGCAATCATTTGTATTTTACACCCCTACCGAAATCGTATTCGGCAAGGGCGAAGAAGAAAAAACAGGGCAGCTTGTCCGCAAACACGGCGGGAATAAAGTTTTTATAGTCTACGGCGGCGGAAGCGTCATAAAATCAGGCTTGATGAAAAAAATTACTGACCGGCTTGAAGCTGAAAATACGCAATATATCATGTTCGGCGGAGTACAGCCGAATCCGTTGCTTTCTCACGCAAGAGAAGGAGTAAAATCCGCCGTTGAATTCGGCGCGGATTTCATATTGGCAGTCGGCGGCGGAAGCGTAATCGACACAGCAAAAGCAATCGCGCACGGGACGAAGAATCCCGATATTGACATCTGGAAATTCTGGAAACGCGAAATTGAACTAACACAATCACTGCCTGTCGGGGTTGTGCTGACTATTTCTGCGGCGGGAAGCGAGACAAGCAATTCAGCTGTTTTGACAAACGCCGAGACAGGTGAAAAACGCGGACTCGGCACAGATTTCAACCGTCCGCGTTTTGCCGTAATGAATCCAGAACTGACGTACTCTGTGCCGAAGTTTCAGGTTGCCTGCGGGATTGCGGATATTATGATGCACACCATTGACCGTTATTTCGCGCAGCAGACAGGGGAAAACGAATTTACCGACGCCGTCGCCGAATCGCTTTTGCGAAATGTAATCAAAAACGGTCCGGTCGTTCTGCGCGAGCCGGCGAATTACGATGCGGTAAGCGAGGTTATGTGGTGCGGCAGCGTCACTCATAACGGTATGACAGGATTGGGGCGTCCTATGGACTTTTCCGTTCACCAGCTCGGGCATGAACTGAGCGGCAGGTTTGATGTGCCGCACGGCGCAAGTCTGTCAACTATGTGGGGTTCGTGGGCGCAATATGTGCGAAATATCAATCCGACGCGTTTTGCAAAGTACGCAAAAAATATCTGGGATGTATGCGAAAACGATACGGAAACGGCGGCAAATGCAGGTATTGCAAAGACTGTGGAATTTTTCAAGTCTATCGGTATGCCCACATGTTTTACCGAGCTCGGCATAGGCGTTCAGAGCGACAAAGTAATCGACGAAATGGCGGACAGCTGCGTATTCCACGGGAAACGGTTGGTGGGAAATTTCAAGCCGCTGGATAAAAACGACGTTGTCAATATATATAAATTAGCGAACAGGTAAGGATTTGACTGATTTTATTGGAACGCAGGTTATTTATATTATAGAGGTATTGTGAATGGCACTTATTGATTATATAATTTATGATGATATAAAAGATATTGCTGATGAAATATTTGAAAAAATAGCAAAGTTCAGGTGGAATATTGATGATGAAAAATTAAATAAAACAGTCAAATGGATGAAACAAAATAACTTTGGTGAAAATTTTGAAACTAAGTGGTTTTACGTCATTGCTTATTCAAATAATGAAATTGTCGGCTTTATTTATTTCATGAAAGATAAACAAAATATGTTTAGATGGTATTTAGGCGATTTAAGTGTTAATGAGTTATATCAAAGACAGGGAATTGCCGCAAACCTTATTCAAAACGGCATAGAAAAAATAAAAAATTACCAAGGAACAATCCTTCACACATATATAGAAAAAGATAATATTCCATCAATAAAACTACATGAAAAATTAGGTTTTTATCATTGTCTGACCTTCTTGCCTTTTATGGACATGATTTTTGATGAAAATATAACAATGTATGAACGAATATTATAAGTATTTTTTTCGTAATATCAATTAATAAAAAAGGAAAATTTATTATGAATCTTATAAACGATTTTGTTAAAGTTGAATTAGACAAATATTTACAATTTATCAAATTGATAGACGGCGTTAAAAAAATATATCTCTTTGGTTCTTACGCATATGGTGAACCTAATAAGGACAGCGATTTAGATTTAGCAGTAATAATATCCGATGATAAAGACCAACTTAAAACATCACACGCAATACACAAAGGGTTGGCGCTTCGGGTGATTCCATTAGATATGGTGGTAAATAAAGAATCTGATTTCGATTCTGCGAGTGAAAGGATAACTCTGCAAAATATTATTAAATTCAAGGGGGAATTGTTGTATGATGTCAAATGATTGTAAAGAAGCAACAGAACAAAGCAAAACGCTGTGGAATGATTTGGCAAATGATTGGGACGAAAGAATGGGCGAAAATGACAGCCGGCTTCACCGCGAAATTACCCACCCCGCCATTCTGAATCTGCTTAATCCCCAAACCGGAGAAAAAATATTGGACGCCGCCTGCGGGAACGGAAATCTTTCTCGTGTTATTGCAAAATTGGGGGTCAAGGTGACGGCTTTTGATTGCAGCCCGAATATGATAGAACACGCGAAAGAGCGTGCAAAGGATTTGCTTGAAAACATTGATTTTCACGTCGCCGATGCAACAAATTACGGCGAATTGATAAGGCTGAAAACAGATAAACCCTTTGATAAAGCGGTATCAAATATGGCGGTAATGGACATCGCGGATATAGAACCATTATTTCAAGCGGTATATGATATGCTTGTGCCAGAGGGGATATTTGTCTTTTCCGGCGTTCATCCTTGTTTTGACACACCGCATATGCGTAAAATTACCGAAATCGAAGATTGCGCCGGCAAACGCGACTTGCGTGTGGGAATACAAACATATGAATATATAAGACCGGAAATATATGAAATAACCGCATTTCCCGGAAACAATCAAAAGCAGCTTATTCAATTCCACCGCCCGCTCGGTATGATTTTGAATATGTGCTTCAAATGCGGATTTGTGCTTGACGGCATAGAAGAGCCAGTATTTGAAAAGCCGGAGAACGCTTTACAGTTCGACTGGTATGAGATACCGCCGTCTGTTATTATCCGGTTGAAAAAATTATAAAGGAGAAAAACTAAATGAAACTTAAATCAATAGAAACATTTTCAAGCCGTGACATTTGTTTTGTCCGCGTGACAGATTCGGACGGCGCGCAGGGCTGGGGCATGACCGCGCCGTTTGAGGCGGATATTACCGCGCAGATACTTCATCGGATTGCCGCAGGTATCGCGCTCGAACCGTTCGGGGATTACACAACTGTCGCAGACGAAATAATACGCCGGCAGTATAAATATCTCGGGAGCTTTCTCGCGCGCGCGGCGGCGGGAATCGATACCGCCCTGTGGGATTTGACCGCGAAGAAAAAAGGCGTGTCAGTCGCCGAAATGGCGGGTAAAAAACGGGATTACATAGATTTATATGCTTCCAGTATGAAGCGCGACCTGCCCGTTCAGGAAGAAGCCGACCGTTTAAGAGCAATACAGGATAAATTCGGGTACCGGGCAATAAAACTGCACCCCGGGATACCTGTCGGACGCGATAAAGACTTCTGGGAAAATCGCACAGAAGATATGGTCGTCGCAATGGTCAAAACAGCAAAACCCGACACGCATATTATCGTTGACGTAAACGGCAACTATTCTGTCGAACGCGCCGTAGAAATGGCAAAATTTCTGCACAGCCACGGCATAAAACTGTTTGAGGAGCCGTGCCCGTACTGGGAAATCGAAAAGACAAAAGCGGTGCGCGATGCCTGCGTAGAAATAGGAATCCCCGTCGCCGGCGGCGAACAGGATTATATCGATACAATGTGGGAGCGTATGCTCGACCGGCGCGTTATGGATGTGTGTCAGCCTGATTTACTTTACATAGGCGGTTTCTCCCGCGCATTGCGGATTGCGCGTCACGCGGCGGGAAAAGGATTGCAGGTAACGCCGCATACGTCGAACCGCTCTCCGATACTCGTCATGGGATTGCATTTCATGGCTTGCATAGATACGCCGTATCCGTTTCTTGAATGCGGAATAGAAGACGATTTATGGGCGGTAAGCTGTTATGAGCCGCAGGTTGAAATCAAAGACGGGCGCGCCGCTGTTCCAACTGCCCCGGGCTGGGGATTTGAACCGGCGAAAGAATTTCTCGCCAAGTCGAGATATAATATAAGCAAATGAGAGACGAAAGCGGAATTATTTTTGATATAGACCATTTTGCGGTGCATGACGGTCCGGGCATACGGACGGTTATTTATCTCAAAGGCTGTCCGTTGAGATGCGTATGGTGCCACAGCCCCGAATCGCAGGCAAAAGAGCCGCAGCCTCTGCATATTAACGAAAAACAAACAATTTGCGGTAGAACTGTAAAAGCGTCGGAGGTTGTCGGCGAAGTCATTGAAGATAAAGTGTTCTTCGATTCCTCGGGCGGCGGAGTGACCCTTTCAGGCGGCGAAGTATTGTTCCAGCCGGAATTTGCAGAGGCTCTGCTTGCGCAGTTTCACGACGGCGGCATATACGCCGTTGTGGAAACGTCAGGCATGGGGAAATGGGAAAATCTTCGCAGTATTGCAAAATATACCGATATATTTTATTACGACGTAAAAACTCTTGACAACGAGAAACATATCATATATACAGGTGCGGGAAATAAAATAATATTGGACAACCTGAAAAAATTAGCGGAATATATGCCTGAAAAAATAGTATTGCGCGTGCCTCTCATACCTGGATATAACGATTCGGAGAGCGAAATAACGGAAATATATGTGTTGGCGCGGGAACTGTGTATTTACAGCATACATTTGCTGCGTTACAACACTTCCGCGCCCGCGAAATATCAATGGCTTGATTTGCCGTATCAGTTAGGCGAATTGAAACGACAGAGCAACGATTATGTGGAAAAACTCCGGGAAATTGCTCCGAAAGGGATAAATGTCACTGTGTTTTGAGAGGGTATGTTGTATTAATAAAAAATTTTATATTATCAATGAGGAGAAAAATATGGTAAGAAAATTTTGCCCAAAGTGTCGAACTATTCAAAATATGAATGTTTCTGATTTTAAAAAGATTGGAAAAGATAAAAATAACAAAGATATAGAAGTAATCATAAAAAGTTATCAATGTTCCGTTTGTCACATATTTGTGCAAAGCGAAGAAGACAAAGCTCCTATTGTCTAAAAACTTTTTATACCCGATTTATAAAAATATAATTTTCAGAAAGGAATGATTGATTGCATGTCGAAACGTATTGAAAATCTGAAGAAAAGCATACAGGCAAGTATGCTCCGCCCGAAAACTTGGCTGAGCGAAACGGAAAGCGTCTTTGAAAAATTCCCGGGGATAGAGGAAAAATCGCTGATAATCCGCAACGCCGAAGCCGTCCGCATAAAATTTTCTACTGTTCCCATGTGTATATGGGAGAGACAGCTTATCGCGGGAAGTATCGTCATACCCGCCAATGATGACGGCGAAAGCGACATTATCATCTCAGGCTCGCTGCCGGATTACGCCACTGCAGAGGAGAAAAAAGCAGCTTCTTTACAGGGACTTTCCGTAGGGTATATTGTAGGGCATATTGTCCCGTCATACCCTAAGCTGTTGAAGTACGGAACATCGGGAATAAAAAAAGACGCTATGGAACGTCTTGAAAAAGCCGCGTCTGAATCCAAAGCGTTTTATGAAGCCGTTGCAATCGTCATGGACGCTCTGGAAATCCTCGCGGGCAGATATTCGAAGTATTGCCGCGAACTTTCAAATAAAGAAATCGACCCTGTGAGAAAACACGAACTTTCGGAAATGGCGGCGGATTTGGCGTTCGCACCGAAAAATCCGCCGGAGACTTTCACTCAGGCGGTAACCTCGATATGGCTCACGCATTTCGCGTTCCAACTGACGGGAAATAATCTCGCCATAGGCAGGTTTGACCAGCATGTGTGGCAGTATCTCAAAAGCGACCTCGAAAACGGGCGTATCAATATGGAAAAAGCTCAGGAAATAGTGACGTGCTTCTTTCTTAAATTCAACGAAAGATCTATTGACAACAGTATCGTATATAAAAACACAAATTTTGAGGAAGAAAATAAGCGTAACGAGGCAAGTTGGGCGAAAAGGTCGCCTTTTGCGCACTCCACCCAAAGAAACAATGCCCGCGATAACGTGGACGCGACAAACCACTGGCTGCAGAATGTGATTATAGGCGGCGTAAATCCGCAGGACGGCAAAGACGCTTCAAATCCAGTCACATACATGTGCCTTGAAGCGTTCGATGTAAACCGTATGACGAACCCGTGCCTTACGTTGAGGCTTTTCTCCGGCACTCCCGAAGAACTTTACACAAAAGCCTGCGAAGTGCTTGTAAACGGCGGCGGATTGCCCGCGTTTTTCAATGATGAAGCGATTATTCCAGCTCTGACAAAATGGGGAATTTCTATAGAAGACGCGCGGGATTACACAAACGACGGGTGTTGGGAAATAATCATCGCGGGACGCAACGATTTTTATTTTGACAGGTTCAATATGCTCAGGTGTCTTGAATGGACTTTAAACAACGGAAAAAGCCGGATGGACGGGAAAAAAGAAGCTCCCGATTTCGGCGATCCATTGTCTTTTACCTCATATGAAAGTGTATATAACGCTTTCTTGCGGGAACTTGAATATGAAATAGACGGTTTAATGGAGAAAAATTGCAGGATTTTCGGCACAAGGGCAGCTATCGCTCCGGTTCCCCTGCTTTCGGCTCTGCTTGACGGACCTATGGAAAACGGCTTCGATATGACACATTCCGGAGCCAAATATATAACATATGGTCTTATCGCCGAAGGAGTTTCCCATGTTATTGATTCATTCGCGGCGATTAAGAAAACCTTGTTTGAGGACGGTGAAATAACTATGGAAGAATTGCTGACAGCATTGGACAATAATTTTGAGGGACACGATCATTTGCGGCAAAAATTGCTGTCCGCTCCCAAATACGGCAGAAATCAGAAAGAAGCTGACGAAATAGGAGCGCATATCATCAATGATTTTGCCGATAAAGTGGCAGAATTAAATAAAAAATATGACACTATGATATTTCTTCCGGGCGCGGGTACGTTTTCATGGTACATAGCCATAGGCGAGGGTTGCGCCGCCTCTCCCGACGGTCGCAAAAGCGGCGAACCCGTGAGCAGTAATCTGTCGCCATCCGCAGGCGCCGCCACACGCGGGGTGACGGGCGCAATTTTATCGCACGCTTCTTTTGATATGACTAATCTCCCTGTAGGTTCTCCCAACGATTTGCGCATAGCAGGCAGGCTCGTCGCGAACGCCGGCGAACTTACTCCCGAAGGACGCGCGCGGCTGACAGGACTTTTGAAATCGTTTGTCAATCTGCACGGGAACATGCTGACTTTATCGGTGGCGGATACTTCCGTTTTGCGCGAGGCGCAGAAAAAGCCCGAAAATTATAGGGATTTAAGAGTGCGTATGGGCGGCTGGTCGGCATATTTCATCATGCTGTCCGCAGAGCAGCAGGAACACCATATTATGAAACAGGAAGAACTCTCCTGAAAAAATTATAGTTTATTTATAAATATAATATTCAAAAAAAGAGAGGCGGCAAAACAAATTGAAAAAAAATAATTCAGACATATCTGTATCTTCAACCCGGTTATCATTCGGCAGAATGATGGCTTTTGCGGTCGGCGATATATTCGGGGGAGGTTCTTTCAATATAATAAACTTCCTCTACCCGGGGTTTTTGGCGCTTGCGGTCGGTTTATCCGCGCAGCTGGCGGGAGTCGTTATACTTGCAGCCCGGATTTTTGACGCTGTTTCGGATCCTGTTATGGGTTTTATATCCGACAGAATGCGGATTCGGTTCGGCACGCGGCGAGGCGTGCTGATTGTTTCCGCGCCGCTTATTGTGCTGGCAATGTTTCTGATGTTCTATCCCTATAAAAATCCCAGTACAACTGTCAGATTCTGGCAGGTTTTGATGTCGTATATCTTTTTCTACGCAGTGCAGACGTCGATTATGATACCTTACTTATCGCTTTCGAGCGAAATGACGGAAGATTACACCGAACGCGCCCGAATTACGTCGTTACGGTTGGGGTGCTCTATCTTCTCTTCCATAGTGTGCGTAGCGGTTCCCGGAATGATTGTCAGTCAATTTGACGGCAATACCGGATATATCGCCATGAGCTTGATTTTTGGCGTAGTTTTTATGATTTTTGTCGGAATTACCGGATTGTTTGCAAAAGAAGGAATCCCCGCGCCGAAAAAAGCAGAACCATTTGCCGTAAAGGACTTTATCAGACCGTTTAAAGTAAAACCGTTCCGGCAGTATCTGTATATTTTTATATGCTGTCAGATGACGATGGCGATTATGAGCGCGCTGTTTTTCTTCTATGTAGATTTCTATTTCTGCAGGGATATGACGGCGCAGGGAGAATCAAATATTGTAGGGCTGCTTGGCGCGGCTCTGATGTTCGGTATGCAGATTGTCGCATTGCCGGTTTATTTGGCGATGATTAAGAGAACTGGCAAAACGCTTGTATATATTGTTGGTTCTGTAATCTGGATAGTAGGCGCGCTTTTTCTGTTTATAATACCGGCTGGTTCAAATCCCGTAATTATTTACATACTGGCGGCGGTTTTGGGTTTCGGTATCAGCGGTCCGGGATTGATTCCGCACGCTGTTTTCGGCGACGTTGTGGACGTCGGGAATTTGCAGTTCGGAGTGCATACAGCCGGAGCGTTCAGCGGAATCGCGAATTTTACCAACAAAATTTCTCAGGCGATAGGTCTGGCGATTGTAATGGCTGTAATCGGCGCGGCTGGATTTGTCGAGCAGGATATAAGCGAGGGCGCGGCGAAAGTGACTTCCCAGCCCGTTTCTGCACAGACCGCGATAATTGCGGTAATGGCGTTGGCGCCGCTTGTATTTATGTCAGTCGGGATTTTTATCTGCACGCGGTACCGTCTCAACAAAGAAAGGCACGAGCAGGTGCTCGCCGCTCTCAAAGACGGCAGCGATGAAAAAAAGGCAGAAGTATTGAAATCGCTGTGATTGTTATGTAAATGGGAATAGTTTTATTAATGCAGAAAATTTATATTTTATTCGTATAACATACACGAATGGAGGAAAAAACTTGGCTGAACTTTGGGATATATTAGACGAAAACGGCAACGCAACAGGTCGCTTTCACGAGCGCGGCAAGCCCATGAACAAAGGCGAATATCACCTTGAGGTTTCTGTTTGGATTGAGAACGACGACGGCGAATACCTAATATCGCAAAGGTCGCCGAACAAGACGTTCCCAAATATGTGGGAATCTACGGGCGGAAATGCGGTTGCGGGCGATGACAGCCTGACTACGGCGTTGAAAGAAACAAAAGAGGAATTAGGCATTATTCTTGAGTCGCAGAACGGACGAATGATTCAACATCACTTACCGTGTAGCACCGTTGAATGTCACGGTTTGGTTGATGTTTGGTTATTTCGGCAAGATATAGACATATCAACCGTAATTCTTGCTCCTGATGAAACCTGCGGAGCAAAGTGGGCAAGCCGCTATGAAATTAACCGTATGATTGACGAGGGAACATTCATAACATCCGTGATATGGGAACTATACATACCACAGTAAATTAATATTGGGAGTGAACTTAGATGGCAAGGAAACCGGAGAATATTCATGTTTATTTATATAGAAAAAACGCCGGCAACGAAATTGAATATGCTATATTTCAACGGTCAGATGACCCTAATTGCTGGCAGGGTGTGTCGGGCGGAGTAGAAGACGGCGAAACAATCGAACAAGCGGCGTTAAGAGAATCGTTTGAGGAAGCAGGCACATCGTTGAGTGCGCCAATATACGGGCTGGATACGGTAAGCTACCTGCCCGCCGATATTTTTTCGGAGCATACTGCATGGGGAAAAGACATTGTCGTATGTCCGATGTACTTTTTCGCAATGTCGTTCGACGGAAACATAATCCTATCCTATGAGCATACAGAAGTTAGATGGCTCACCTATCAAGAAGCCTATAATCTTGTGTACTGGCATGACCAAAAGACCGCGCTTTGGGAATTGAATCAACGATTAGAAAGAGGAAACTTAATTCGTACAGCATAAGCATTTTCCTACAAAATATAAAATTTCTTGATTACTCCCCGCCGTGTCAAACCGTGGGATTGCACCTGCATATTTTTTTATCCCTATTCAAATTATTGATAAGATCAAATAAAAAAGCATACACAAGGTTTTTTCTTGATGTATGCGTTTTGTGTGTTTAAATGCGGGAGATGGGATTTGAACCCACACACCTGTTACAGTGCCAGAACCTGAATCTGGTGCGTCTGCCGTTCCGCCACTCCCGCGTTTACAAAAGTGGAACTGCGCGAAGTTCATTAAATGGTGCGAGAGACGGGACTTGAACCCGTATGTCAAAGACACACGCCCCTCAAACGTGCGTGTCTGCCAATTCCACCACTCTCGCATAACTTTTTATTTAAAACATACCCTTTGTCAACTATCAACTATTCTCTAAGGATAACATTAATATTATACACGCATATTTTATTTATGTCAAGAGAAATTTAAAACTTTTATAAAAAATTTATTTTTAAAAGTAACTATTCAAGTGGGATGAAAAAATAATTGACTAAACCCGCCAAATGAGGTATAATTTATGCATAAACAAAACAGACAAAAGCGGTAAGAGAAACGGGCAGCAGACAATACGGTAGAAATATTATAAATTCCGTGTAATCTCAGGTAAAAAGAGAAAATGATTTTTAAAAATATATTATTATAAAATATAAAATCGGAGGATAAATTTTATGAAAAGCGAAGCAAAATATATATGGTTCAGCGACGGCGACGCATCGAGAAATCCGTACGCGGCATTCAGAAAAACGTTTGAGATAAACGATAAAACAGAAATTAAAAACGCGGAGTTCAATATTTTCGCGGATACCAACTACAAGTTATATGTCAACGGGATTTTCGCCGGATTCGGTCCGGTCAGATTTGACCCAAGATTCCCGCAGTTCGACACATACGACTTAACTCCGTATCTGCAGAACGGCAATAATGTTATAGCTGTGCTCGCAAATTTTCACGGACATAAAACGTTTAAGAATGTGCCGAAAATCGCGGCAATTATTGCATGGGGAAATATAAGCGATATAGATTTGTCCACAAACGGCAAAAACTGGAAATGTGAGAGATACACAGCGTATTCGCGGTACACACCGAAACTGAGTTTTGCGTTAAACGCGCAGATTTTCTACGATCAAGCGAAATTCGACGAAAATTGGATAAATCCAGACTATGACGACCGTGAATGGCATAACGCCATCGAATTAAAAAATCAGGATTGTTTCGGCGAATTACGTCCAAGAGAAATTCCGTTTATGTCAATGAAAGATGTGCCGGTCAAAACCAAAACAAGGGTGTTACCGTTAAAACGCGACGAAGATTTATATTCTTTTCATATTGAACTGCCCTACACCCTCGACGTGACTAATCTGCAGACGGAATATAAAGACACCGTCGAATGGCGCACACATATACATTCGCTCTGCGAACAGAATATAACGGCGGCGGTTCTATACGAAACAATATCAGTGAACAATATTGTATGCGAGCCAAAATTTGAGGACGAATCTAAGCCTTTGCGATACAATTTTGTCATGCATTTAAACGAGGGCTGGAACGAAGTTTCCGGGAGCGTCAAAATCTATCAGGACATTTACGACTGCTATCTCGCGCTTCAGAAAAATAAAGATTTGATATTGTCCGCAGATAAAAATAAAGAAAGCCGGAAACTATTTAAATACACAAAAATAACGCGCAAAGACGCAGAAACGGAATGGGCATATTCTACAGATGCAGACAGAGCCGAAAGTCCTTGCCGCGAGGCAAGCTGGGATACTTACTGCGATTCGATAGAATCAATAGACCCGGATAAACTCAACGGGTTCACATTCAAAAAAAGCCTGTATCCCGACGGATTTACACTGATATTTGATATGGAATATATGCGCTTGGTATTTCCACAATTTATATTCAAAGGCATAAAAGGCGCGACGATTGATTTACTGTACAACGACAGGTATATGTCCGACAATAAACATATCAGACAGCAGTCATGGATTCCGCTCGGCGACAGGTTAGTATGTGATTATAACAGCGGTGTCATTGACTGGTCGCCAGTGCAGCCGAGAGGATTTAAATATCTGAATATAACCGTGAGAAATACGTCGGACGACGTGACCCTCGAAAAAATCGATTTTATATCGGCAAACTACCCTGTTGAAGAACGCGGCAGGTTTGAGTGCTCCGACCCTGCGTTGAATAATATCTGGAAAATGTGCGCTTTGACGCAGAAAACAAATATGGAAGACGCGTTCGACGACTGCGTCAACAGGGAAAGAGGGCTTTACGCTCTCGACACGCTTATACAGTATCATGTGAATTTGGCGTGTTACGGCGACCATAAACTGATGAAACGTTCGCTCGAACTATACGCGCAGTCAATACACCCAAACGGAATGTACAGATGTTTATATCCCAATACGGGAGATTATATACTGCCGGACTTTTGTCTTTATATAGTCGAGGGATTTTACAGTTATTATTTATATACCGAGGATAAAAAGTTAATCGAAACATGGTGGGACACGATTATAACAAATCTGAATGTATTCAACAGATTATCCGACGAACGCGAAGATTACCTGCTTTGCGCAGACCCGCCGGACAAATCAAATCCGAACGACAGACGCACCGGACATCTCGGCGACGGCGGATGTACAAACAACAAAGGCATAAACTGTATATTCACGTGTTTATATCTCATAGCTTTACGCGGGGCATACTTTTTAGCCGGGGCAATAGATAAAACAGACGACGCGAATAACATGAAAAAAAGAATAGACGTTTTGGAAAAGTCTATTCAAAAGTTTTGGAATGAAGAAAAAGGCTTGTTTGCGGACAATCTCGACATGAAAGATTTTTCCCCGCACGCCTCGCTGTTTGCAATCAGAGCGGGAGTTGTCGCTAATAAAAATGGGAAATTTGATAAACTCGATATAATACAAAAAAGTCTTGAACCTATGCTTACGCCGTTTTTCAAAAACGGATATGACCCGTCGAAAGGGGCTGCATTCACGACCAGTTACGGATATTATATGTTTGACAGTTTATATAAAGCCGGGATGTACAAAACTGCCGAAAACTGCATGAAAGAGGGTTGGGGGTGGTTTTTGGCAAAGGGACTTAAAACCACGCCTGAACATTTCAGTCTGGCGGAAAGCCAGTGCCACGCATGGACTTCAAGCCCGGCATATATTATGTCGAGATATATTCTGGGCGTGAATTTTGATATATCTACCGGCTTAAATTGTGTCATAATTGACGTAAAAACCGACAGCATAAAATGGGCAAAGGGAACGTTCCCTCACCCGTCCGGCGACATAGAAATAAGCTGGCATAAAGACGGCGGAACCGGAAAAATAATCTATGACAAAATCTCCGCGCCCGACGGCGTTGATGTGGAAATAAGACGAACATAAGAAGATATTGTAGGGGACGATGGTAATCGTCCCGCCGAATAACGGTTTATACGGTTCCGGGCGGATATGGAATCCGCCCCTACCCATTGATGAATAAATATTTATTATTCATACGCATAAAATTTCTCATACAGATTTTCGAGGTTCTTTTCGAGAATATCTTTTTCTACGTATATCTCGTTTAACTTGACGTAATCCGCTTCGATTTCGTCATCCTTTATCATGTAGTCAAGCTCTGCCAATCTTTTCTCAGTCTTTTTTATTTCTGCTTCCGTAGATTTTTTCTCGCGCTCCAATTGTTCCTGACGCCGCTTCAACTGTTTCTGCTGTTCCTGTTCTATAATCCTTTTCTCTTTTTCGAGGTCGGTATTATAATTTTGAGATAAGCCCGCTTCCGGATTTGACAGATAACTTCTCTTGTAATTTACATATTCTTCATATCCGTCTTTATAATCTATATATCCGTCGCACCCGTTGGGATTTTTCAGCTCCGGGTTTATTTCGAGTATTCGGGTAGACAGTTTTTTTATAAAATATCTGTCGTGGGACACGGCTATTATCGTGCCTTTGAAGTTCAGAAGCGCGGCTTCCAAAGCTTCCCGCGAATTTATGTCAAGATGATTTGTCGGCTCGTCTAAAATTAAAACGTTGGATTTTTTTAGAATCAACTTGGCGATAGTCAGTCTTGCTTTTTCCCCGCCGCTCAAAACGCTGACTTTTTTCTCTATATCGCCGTTTCTGAATAAAAATGCGGCAAGTATGTTGCGCACTTCGATCTGTTTCATGTCGTCGTAATCGTCCCACAGTTCGTCCAATACTGTGTTTTCGTCGTCCAAATCCTGATTTTCCTGGTCGTAATAACCGATTTTTACGTTATATCCGAAATAAAACCTGCCGGAATCCGCAGTCTGGTTTCCTGTGAGTATTTTTAAAAGCGTGGACTTTCCGCACCCGTTCGGTCCGATTATAAACATATTGTCGCGCTTTTTTACTTCGAACGACAGTTTTTCAAAAAGTTTTTTCGGAGGGAAAGATTTTGCAAGTTCTATGACTGACAAAACATCGTTGCCGGATTCTGTAACCCGTTCTTTTTTGTCTGTAAACTGCAATTTTATCTTGTCGGGGAGTTTATCGGGTTTTTCGACTTTTTCCATTTTATCGAGCATTTTCTGCTTGCTGAACGCCTGCCTCACAAGTTTATCGCGTCCCCAGCGTCTCAGCCGCTCAATCATTTCTTCCATGCGTTTTATTTCTCTCTGCTGCAATTCGTACTGATGCCGGCGTATTTCTCTGTCTTCGGCTTTTTTATTGACAAAATCAGTGTAATTGCCGTTATAACAGTATGCTCTCATATTCTCAAGTTCTATTATCTTTCCGGCGACATTGTCTAAAAAATACCGGTCGTGAGAAATCATAAGCACGGCTTTTCTATAACTTTTCAGATAGTTTTCAAGCCATTCTATACTTGAAACGTCCACATGATTTGTCGGCTCGTCCAATAATAAAATATCGGGTTCGGCGAGAAACAGTTTTATAAGCCCGACTCTGGTTTTCTGACCGCCGCTTAATGTGTGGATTCTTTGCTCCCAGCTTTCCGGAGGGAACCCGAGAGATTCGAGAGTGGACTTGGTTTTTCCCTCGTATTCGTAGCCTCCTTTGTCCGTATATTCGGCGATTAATTTCGAATGAGAATCCAAAAGTTTCTGCAAATATTCAAGTCCGCTGTTGTCGTTTTTTTCATGATGTTCGGCATTATATTCTTCAAGCTGCTTTTCTATGCCCGCTATTTTGTTCTCGAGAATTTTCAGGTGATTAAACACGCTGATTACTGAATTATACACGGTATCGTTTTCATTAAGCGCGGGGTCCTGGCGGAGTATTCCGACAGTCGCGTTTCTCATTATCGACACGCCGCCCCTGTCGCAGTTTATTTCGCCTGTTATAATTTTAAAAAGAGTGGTTTTCCCTGCGCCGTTCACACCTATAATGCCGATTTTATCATCATTTTGCGCGCTGAAAGACACGTCTTTTAATATTTCTTTTACTCCTATTGAAAAAGAGATGTTATCGCAATTTAATACAATCATTGTTTATAATACCTTTTATGAACTTGATAGAAAATGCTGACAAATTGAAAATTTGTCGGATTTTCAAAAAGTTCATTTTCAAAAAATAAAAGAGGGCGAAAAACCCTCTTTTTAATGAATTTCGCGCAGTTCCGTCTGCGGACGGAACAAGCAAAAATTCATTATAAACTAATCCGATTAATCGGAAATATACGGAATAAGCGCGATATATCTCGACCTCTTTACAGCGGTTGTGAGAAGTCTCTGATGTTTTGCGCAGTTGCCGGTTATGCGGCGGGGTAAAATTTTTGAACGCTCCGACAAAAATTTCTTTATTCTCGCCACGTCTTTATAATCTATATCATCAAGTTTTTCCGCGCAGAAAGCGCATACTTTTCTCTTTTTGCTCATACGCCGCATAGGGGCGTTACTATTACGGGAATTGTCTGTATTGTTACTTCTTTGTTCCCTTGTATCTCTCGGTTCTCTTTGCTCTCTTGGTTCTCTGTCCATTTATTAATAAAAAGCCTCCTTTTTTTCAATTATTTTTATTCTGATTAAAACGGCAAATCGTCGTCGGAACTGATTTCCTCAAATTTCGGGGCGGATTCATAGCTTGTGGAGTATGAAGAAGAACTTACAGAATTTGAATCCATTGCTGCGCCGCCCTCCGACGGATTTTTCGGTCCGACAAACGAGATTTCATCGGCTATGACTTCGACAGTGATGCGTTTTTTCCCTTCTTTATCTTCCCAGTTCCTCGACTGTATGGAACCGCATACCAATATCGACTTGCCTTTGTTAAAATATTTGGCGACAAATTCAGCCTGCGTTCTCCAGGCGACTATGTCTATAAAATCAGTTTGCTGAGCTTCTCCTGCTTTTACGAATCTGCGACCGACGGCAATTCTGAAAGAGCAGACGTTTACTCCGCTTGGAGTGGTTTTCAGTTCAGGATCGGCAACCATATTGCCTATCAGTATAACCTTATTAAAACTTGCCAACTTTTTAACCTCCCAATTAAAAATTTACAAATCTGCTTAATAAATTATTTATAAATTATTTTTTTACAATAATAGAACGCAGAATCGTATCCGTGATATTAAAGATACGACCAAGTTCTATGGGAAACTGAGGTTCAGAGCTGAAGTTAATTAAAACGTAATATCCCTCTTCAAAATCCTGAATAGGATATGCAAGTCTTTTTCTTCCCCATTCCGCCTTTTCAGTCACTGTTCCGTTTGCCGAAATCAAATCCGTAAACTTTGCTATAGCCGAATTTATGCCTTCATCGCCTATATCGGGGTTTACGATAAAAAGAGTTTCGTAATTGGAAATAACATTACCCATAGTGCAATACACCTCCTTATGGACATCAGACCCGATTTATATAAATATACTCGGGTAAGGAATAAAATTAAATATAGAGCCGGCTTACCGGCGACATTTTGAATATGCTCTAAAATTAAGAATTAAGAATTTTTAATTTTTTCAGTATATTTAAGAATATTATACAGCATCTGGCGTTTAATGTCAATAGAAAAACCGTAAAAAATAAAAAAATTTGCAATCAATTTGGTAAATATCCAAAAGATTAGAAAAAAAGAAAAAACAACTTGACTAAAACCACAATATGGGATATAATTTAAGCATAAAAAAGCAAGAGTGGTGATGGAAATTACTTAAAATTTTATAATGATATAATAAATTCAATTAATGAGAGGAAAATATGAAATATAAAAAAAATATCAATTTAGCCGTAATCGGCACGGGATTTATGGGAAGAACTCACAGTTATTCTGCGATTAATCTACCGTTTTTCTATGATAACCTGCCATTCAAGCCCGTTTTGCACACAATCTGTTCGAGAGATAAAGAAAAAGGAGAAACAATCAAAAATGACTGGGGATTTGCCTATTCGGAAACTAATATAGATGAAATACTCGCAAACAATGAAATCGACGTCATTGATATATGCACGCCGAATATTTATCATCTTGACGTTATATTAAAAGCTCTTGAAGCAGGCAAAAATATTTACTGCGAAAAACCGCTTGTCATATCGCATGAGCAGGCTAATAAAGTTATAAAAAAATTAGAGAGCGTGAAAAGTAAAAATATATGCGCCGTAGTTTTCCACAATAGATTTTCACCTGCCATTCTCCGCGCAAAACAATTAATTCAAGAGGGCAGAATCGGCAGGATAATCTCTTTTAGATGTTTATACCTGCACAATTCAAATATAGATTTAAATAAAAACGCCGGCTGGAAACAGGACATAAATATCGGAGGCGGCGGGGTTTTATTTGATTTGGGTTCTCACGCTATAGATTTGGTCAGATTTTTGTGCTGCGACACAAGCGATATTACCGGAATATTCGGGACGTCGCAGATTTTCTTCCCCGTAAGAAAAGGAAGAAACGGAGAAGAATGGCATACAAATGCAGATGAAGCGTTTTATATCACAGCTAAATTAAATAACGGCGCAGTCGGCACAATAGAGGCAAGCAAACTCGCAACCGGTACAAATTCGGATTTATCAATCGAAATATACAGCGAAAAAGGCGCGTTAAAATATTCTCTTATGCAGCCGAATTATTTGGATTTTTACGACAATATAAAACCCGACGGCGATTTCGGCGGGGAAAGAGGATTTACAAAAATAGAGTGCGTCCAGAGATACCAGAAACCCGGTAATGTATTTCCCGGAGGAAAATCGCCGGTAGGCTGGCTCAGATTTCATATGCACAGCTATTATTTATATCTTGAAAGCGTATATAACAATAAATTATCAGACTTACTGCCGTCTTTTTATGACGGCGCGGCTGTGCAGAATATAATGGAAAAAGCGTACCTATCGGATAAAAATGGTCGCTGGGAGACGATTTGAGTATTGATATGATAGAAATAATAGAAACGGAAGAAAAAATAAAAACCTGCTGTTTTACCGGTCACAGACCCAAAGCCCTGCCTTGGGATTCTGACGAAAGCGATACCCGCTGTGGTGCTTTTAAATCAAAAGTAAAATTTACCGTGGAAAACCTGATTGTCGAGAGAGGATATAACAAATTTATTTCAGGAATGGCGATGGGTGCAGATACGATATGCGCGGAAATTGTGCTTATGCTCAAAAATATATATCCGTATATAAAATTGGAGTGCGCGGTGCCGAATCATGCGTTCACCGACAACTGGGCGGTTGAGGATATCCGCCGTTACAGCAGTATTCTGACGAGGGCGGACCGCATAAAATTTGTGAGCGACAGCAGGATTTACAGCAAGCGCGATTTAATGCTCAGAAATATATATATGGTAGATTCTTCGGAACTTGTGATTGCGGCGTATATAGACGGTGAAACCGGCGGGACAAAGAACACTATAGATTACGCAGAATACAGACATAAAGAGGTTATAGTGATTGAGCCGTGAAATCATAAATTTTAAATGCGAATAACGATTTTATGAACAACGCAGAGAATTTTCACCAACGCCCTCTTTAGTAAAGAGGGTGGCACCGCCGGACAATGCGAAAATTCATAAAATTACGTTGGATGCGGTGACGGGTGTTTTGTGCCCCCTTGCACACGCAATATCAAGGGACACAAAACACCCGTCACGCGGATTGAATGTCATACGATAAATCTTCAATAACATCTCGCGTGCCACCCTCTTTACTACAGAGGGCAAAGAAAACAGTTCCGAGATAGGTCTAAAATACAAAAATAAAGGAGTTGGTTATGAATTTAGTGAAAATCAAGCGGATTGCATTTGATGAAATGTCTGAACAGGTTATGTGGAGCGGAGAAAAAGGCGGGAAATATTATCACGGCGAGCGCGTTGCAAAATTAGCGTTGACGCTGAAAAAGTACATATTGACGAATGATAACGGCGACCATGATGATATTATGACAGTTGCCGCGTGGTTTCATGACGTTGCGCACGGCGGTGATGACCACGCACTCGCGGGAGCGGAAAAAGCAAAAATTTTTCTGGCGGATTATTGCACCGAATATGAAATGCATGAAATATACGATATAATGTACCGGCACGACGACAGAATTTCTGACAGAGATTCTTTTTCAGTATATGCAAAATTTCAGCAGGACGCAGACCACCTCGACCATTTCGGCACACATAATATTTTTACGGACTTTTTATACGCGTCGATTGACGGCAGAAATATTGTTAAAGTAATAGAAAATATGAAAGAGTGGCAAAAATCGTTAGACACGAAATATGAAAATGAACTGAATTTTGATATAAGCAAAAAGATATACAGAGAGAAAATAAAATTTTTCCGCCTTTTTCTCGAACGGTTCAGCGTCGAGGGAACAGGCGGAATATGGAACGAAGAAATTATATGCGAGGGAAAAATTTAAATGATAAAACAAGAACACGAAAAAATACTGAAAAAAGTGCAGAAGCCCGCGCGTTACACCGGCGGGGAATACAACGAGATAATAAAAGACAAATCCAAAACCGACGTGCGGTTTGCCTTTGCTTTCCCGGATATGTACGAAATTGGCATGTCTAATCTTGGCATAAAAATACTGTCCGGCGTTATAAATAATCTTGATTATGCGTGGTGTGAGAGAGTATATGCTCCGGCAAAAGATATGGCGGAACAGCTTACAGAAAATAATATTGATCTATACGCTCTCGAAAGCGGGGATTCTCTGCGGGAATTTGATTTTATCGGGTTCACTTTGCAGTATGAACTCTGCTACTCGAATGTTTTATATATGCTGAATCTGGCGCATATTCCTTTATTGGCAAGCGAGCGCGGCGAAGATTTCCCGATTATAATAGCGGGCGGACCGTGCACATATAATCCCGAACCTGTCGCGAATTTCTTCGATTTGTTCGTAATCGGCGAGGGTGAAGATGTTATCGTTGAGTTAATGGATTTATATCGCGAACATAAAAAAAATAAAGATTTCAACAAACAGAAATTTTTATCGGAATGCGCGAAAAAAATCGAGGGGATTTATGTGCCGTCTTTATACGACGTCGAGTATAAAATCGACGGGAAAATCAAATCTTTTACGCCGAAAGACGGCAATTTACCCATAGTCGTAACAAAACGCATAATCGCGGACTTTGACAGCGTTTATTTCCCGACAAATCCGGTTGTGCCGAATATCGATATTGTTCATGACAGAATAACCCTCGAAGTTTTCCGAGGTTGTATACGAGGGTGCAGGTTTTGTCAGGCGGGATTTGTTTACAGACCGACCCGCGAGCGTTCGGCTGAAAAATTAAATCAAATCGCGCTTGAATCTTACAAAAATACGGGATATAACGAAATTTCCCTCGCTTCTCTGTCAATCAGCGACTACACAGAGTTATACGGTCTGACCGATAAACTCACAGACTGGACGGATAAATGCAGCGTGAATTTATCCTTGCCGTCAATGCGCATAGACGCTTTTACGCAGGAGCTATTAGACAAAACGTCGAGCGTCCGGCAAAGTACCCTGACTTTCGCGCCCGAAGCCAGTTCGCAGAGGCTGAGAGATATAATAAATAAAAATCTGACTGAACAGGATATAGAAGAAACGATAAAAATCGCGTTTAATTCGGGCAGAAGCAGTATAAAATTATATTTTATGCTCGGACTTCCCGGGGAAACCGACGAAGATATAATAGAAATAGCGAATCTTGCAAAAAAAACCGTAGGTTTATACTACAAGCGCGAAAATAAACAAAGAAACAAAGGTTTGACTGTGACAATCAGTGTCGCTTCGTTTGTGCCAAAATGCCATACGCCGTTTTGTTTTGAGAGGCAAAATTCATATGACGAACTGATACGCAAACAGAAACTGCTGAAAAGCGAAATCAACTCAAACAAAATAAAATACAATTATCACGACGCAAAAATTTCCAAACTTGAAGCCGTATTTGCGAGAGGGGACAGAAAGCTGTCGAATGTTTTGCTTGAGGCTGTGAAACTCGGCGCATGTTTCGACGGCTGGGACGAATTGTTTGATTTTGAACTTTGGCAGAAAGCGTTTGAGAACTGCGGCTTAAAAATGGAGGATTACGCCGAGAGGGTATATTCATACGACGATGTTCTTCCGTGGGATTTTATAGACGTCGGCGTATCGAAAGAATTTTTTATCGAAGAACACAAAAAAGCAAAATCCGGCAAAGTCACGAATAACTGCCGCGAACAATGCATGTACTGCGGAGCAAGCGTTTTTATGTCAGATAAAAATAACGAGGGAGGCGAACGGTGTTGCTGTCCGAAAATATAAATTCTGCGAATTTATCATATAAAAATTTCAGAATAAAATTTGAGAAAACCGGCGTTGCTAAATATATATCGCATCTTGATTTAAACAGAATATTTTCGAGGGCGATTATAAGAGCAGAAATAAAAATCGCATACTCTGAGGGATTTAATCCCCACCCAAAAATAGCGTTTGTCTCGGCTCTGTCGCTTGGAACGGAAAGTTTCTGTGAATTTGTGGATATAAAAATTATCGATGTTGACAACGTTTCTGAATCCGACATATTTAACAAACTTAAAAATGTTTTCCCGTTGGGGATAAATATAAAAGAAGCATATGCCCCAAATTTGGACTTTAAATATATTGACAGTACAAGATTTTATATATTTGTGAAATCAAACGGTTTTGAAGCCGGCGAGTTGAACGAATTGTTTTCAGGGGACGTCTTCGTTGAAAAAAAACCGGGATTGAGTGTAAATTTAAAAGATTATATCTGCGAAATCGACGTGTCGCAGGATTACAATGAACTTCTGCTTGTTCCCATAAATTCGCCCACAGGCGAATTTGGTGGAACTGCGCGAAGTTCATTGAAGGAATATATAAAAATCGACGCTGTTGTAAAAACAAATCAAACGATGTTTCTAAACCCCGAAAATATAATCAAAGGCATAAACTCAAAATATAGCGCCGGAGATTATTTTATTCAAAAAGTAGAAATGTACGATAAAGATTTTAAAATTTTCAGATAGATGACCCTATCTTCTGTCTCAACGCCCGGAACGCTGAGTTTGTTAATTTTAACAAACAAGTATAGAATTTATTTCCGTATTTTGATATAATTACAAAAGTAAAAAAACTAAAAGATGGTAAGGATGGTGTGGGAATGGATAAGAAAATCGAACGGGTGGAACTGACTGTGTTAAATAACCCCGGCGTGTTAGGCAGAGTAATAATACATATACGGCATGAGGGCTGGAATATAAAACGACTGTTTGTCGATGAAACAGAAAGCGGCAATTTATCGAAGATGGAAATAGATATTGAGGGGACGCATACAAAATTAGCGCAGGTAATGGAACGCCTGTTAAGCCTTGACTGCGTTGTCAGCATAAATATGACGCAGAACGGAGAAAAAGTAGTAAAACAGCGGCATCAAAAAGAAACGGCAGATGTTTTGCCGGTGATCGCTGACGACAAAAAAGTTCACCCCAAGGAAAACGGAGTACACCGTATTCTGACAATCAATCCGGGATCAACGTCGACGAAGTTCGCAGTATATGACGACGAATCAGCCATATTCACACAGGTTATACGGCATGACAAGGATGATTTGTTACAGTATAAATCCATACTCGACCAAAGGAAATACCGAAAAGACTGTATACTTTCGTCTTTGGAGGAAGCGGGGATTGAGGAGCGGTCAATCGACGCCATTGCAGGACGCGGCGGATTACTGAAGCCGATCGAGAGCGGGACATATGTGATCAATAAGACGATGCTGGAGGATTTGCAGACTGCGACCGCTGCGATTCACGCGTCGGCACTGGGAGCGATAATAGCGTCGGAAATCGCCGGCGATTTTTCCATACCGGCTTATGTGGTTGACCCGATTGTTGTAGACGAGATGGACCGAAACGCCAAAATGACCGGAATGCCGGGAATAGAACGCTCAAGCGTATTTCACGCGCTGAACCAAAAAGCCATAGCGCGCCGCGTTGCGGAGAAAATCAATAAGCCGTACGAGAACGCGCGGTTTGTAGTCGCTCACCTCGGCGGAGGTATCACAGTTGGCGCTCACCGTTACGGGCGGGTAATCGATGTAAACGACGCGTTGTCCGGGGAGGGAGCGTTCACTCCGGAGAGGACTGGCGGGATTCCCGCTATACCGCTTATTAGAATGTGTTATTCGGGAGAGTATACAGAATCGGAAATGATAGACAAAGTATCGAAAAAGGGCGGTATGTTAGCCTATCTCGGGACAAACGACCTGCGCCTGGTACAGAAAATGATAAATGACGGCGATGAGTTCGCCGCGCTGGTCATGGACTCCATGGCATATCAAGTATCCAAGGAAATCGGCGCAATGACGGCGGTTTTGGAGGGGAAAGTAGACGCGATAATACTTACGGGAGGGCTTGCATACTCCAACCGCTTTACCGGAGCAATCAAACAGAGGGTAGACAATCTTGCGCCCGTGTACGTCTATGCCGGCGAAGATGAGATGTTCGCGCTCATGAGCGGCGTTTTAAGGGTGTTGAGGGGACAGGAAATTGCTTCCCGGTATGAATGACAAATCGGTGATTAATAATACTAAGAGATCACGAACCGGATTTTATGCCCATAGGGACAACAATAATGGTGTCCGATATATACGACGGTCACGATTAATCGTGACCCTACAATCGCCGTTTTATCGCAATATTTATTTTTAAATCGTGATTCGCATTTAAATTAAAAGAGGGAATCAAGTATGAGTAAAACAAATAAAAAGATAAACATTGCTCTTGTCGGGCTTGGGTTCGGCGGGGCTTTCGCAAAAATTTACAAGCATCACCCGAATGTTCA
>Ga0123357_10000772_pt1 | contig 32302 bp, 30 predicted proteins | sample TergutEmb28metaG_FD_89873 | JGI IMG/M metagenome (GOLD analysis project Ga0123357, IMG submission 89873) | Embiratermes neotenicus P4 segment gut microbial communities from Petit-Saut dam, French Guiana - Emb289 P4 | ecosystem: Host-associated > Arthropoda: Insects > Digestive system > Gut ...
CTCGGTGTTGACCCAAGGCACCGTAGCCACACAGGGCCTCAGCTACTACGCCCTGGGCCAAGCCACCGGCGATATGGCTGTGCAGATCCTGCAGGGCGGGGTGAACGTCAACACCATCGCGCCATCGGAGCCCAGCACGACCACGCTGGAGATCAACCCCGTCGCTGCCGCGTCGTTCGGTCTGACGCTGCCGCCGGACTTCCTCGCCCAAGGCGTCATCACCACCCCCAGCCCGACGCCATCGTCATAGGGCGCACGTCACAATAACGAATAACGACAGGAACTATCCACCGTCATGCTTGGTGCAGTTGATCAAGGGCTTATAACCGCCATCTTGGCCCTAGGCGTCTTCTTGACGTTTCGAATTCTCAACTTCGCCGACTTGACGGTGGATGGTTCTTTCACGGCCGGCACGGCCACCTGCGCCATCATGATCTTCGACGGGGTCAACCCGATCGTGGCCACTTTCGGCGGCATGGTGGCCGGTGCCCTGGCCGGCATGGTGACAGGCCTGCTGCACACCAAGGCCCACATCGACCCGTTGTTGTCATCGATCCTGGTGATGCTGGCGATGTATTCGATCAACAACCACATCATGTGGCTCGGCAACGACGGCCAGCAGCGCAGCATCGTACCTTTGCTTGGCAAGACGACCATTCTTTCGTCGCTGGTGAAGGGCCGTTTGTTGGGCACTTGGACATCGGTCGGCCTGATTCTCGTCGGCGTGGTGGTTGTCACACTGCTTGTCAACTGGTTCTTGAACACCAAATTCGGCCTGGCCGTCATGGCGACCGGCGATAATCCCGCGATGGCCTCGGCCATGGGCATCAACATCGACGTCACCAAAATCGTCACATTGATGATCTCCAACGGACTGGTCGGTTTGAGCGGCGCGGTGACGGCCCAGTATGTGGGGACATCAGCCATCGGCGACGGCACAGGCATGATCCTGGTCGGCTTGGCATCTGTCATTTTGGGCAATGCGATATTCGGCACCAGGTTCTTGTGGCTGGCCACCATCGGCGTGGTATTCGGGTCGGTCCTCTACCGTGCGGCCATCTTTTGGGCGATCGGAACGCGCTTCATCAACACCATCGACATGAAGCTGACGTCGGCCGTGCTGGTGGCGCTGGCCCTCATTTTGCCGCAGTTGAAGTGGTTCCAGGCATTTATCAAGTGGCTGGTCAAAGTGGCATCCGCCGTGCTGCCGAACAGGCAAGGCAAGGCGACCGCGCCCGAGCCGATGACGGTTGTGCCGAACCAGTTCTCACCCTTCGCTGAAGCCGACGCGGCTGCCCAGGCCAACGCCACCGGCATCCCCGCGGAAGGTGGTGACCGATGACGGATACACCGATGCTGGCGATTCATGGTGTCGCCAAAACCTTTTACCCAGGCACCGTCAACGAGCGCCGCGCCCTGTGCGACATCGATCTGGACTTGGCCGAGGGCGACTTCGTCACCATCATCGGCTCCAATGGTGCCGGCAAGTCGACGCTGTTGAACGTCGTCGCCGGCTCGCTGCCAGTCGATCAAGGCACCGTTGTCGTCGGCGGACGTGACGTCACCCGTTTGCCGGAGCACCGTCGGGCCGCCATGATGTCGCGAGTTTTCCAAGACCCGTCGGCCGGCACGGCACCCCACCTCAGCATCGAGGAAAACCTCGCCGTCGCGTTGAACCGTGGCAAACCACACACGCTGGCACCTGGCTTGACCAGACACGGCCGCGCCGGGTTCAAAGTTAACCTGGCCACCCTGGAGCAGGGTCTGGAAAACCGTATGGGTCACCGCGTCGGGTTGTTGTCGGGTGGCCAGCGACAGGCTCTCAGCCTGCTGATGGCGTCGTTCACCCACCCGAAGCTACTGCTGTTGGACGAACACACGGCCGCCCTGGACCCCGAACGGGCCGAGTTGGTGCTGCGTCTGACCGCCCAAATGGTGGCCGAGCAACATCTGACGGCCATGATGGTGACCCACAACATGGATCACGCGCTGCGCCTGGGCAACCGTCTGGTGATGATGCACGAAGGCCGCATCATCCACACCTTGGACGCCAAGGACAAGCCGACGGCCACCGTCGCCGACCTGCTGGATTGGTTCAGCCACGAACGCGGCGGCATGACCGACCGCACCATGTTGGCCTGACCCAAAGATTGTCCCGATGTTCGCCTGGTGTTTACCGTTCGGTCGCTGACTGGCTGTTTGCTATTGCTAAGCTGGCGCCATGGCCATGGTCTTGTTGGTTGAAGACGACGACACGCTGCGTGAGACGCTGGTCTATCTGCTGCGTCGCGAAGGTCACGAGGTGCACGCCGTTGCCGACGGCCAAGCGGCCCTAGATGCCTTCCCTCAGCGTCCTTTCGACATGGTCCTGCTGGACTTGATGATCCCAATCGTCGACGGCGTGGAGGTATGCCGCCAGGTGCGCCAGACCTCGGCAGTGCCGATCATCATGGTGACGGCGAAAAGCACCGAGGCGGACATCGTGCTGGGCCTGGAGTTGGGGGCCGACGACTACATCACCAAGCCCTTTTCGACGCCGGAACTGCTGGCCCGCATCCGCTCGGCCATCCGTCGCGGCCAGACGTCGGGCTCCCCTGGCAAGTCCAAGAACGACGACATCATCGAAGCGGCCGGCATCACGATGGACGTCGAGCGCCACCGGGCTAGCGTCGACGGTCGTGAGTTGACGCTGCCGCTGAAAGAGTTCGAGCTGCTGGAAGTTCTGATGGACAACGCCGGGCGCGTCCTGACGCGGCGGCAACTGTTGAACCGGGTCTGGGGCGCCGACTACTTCGGCGACACTAAAACCCTGGACGTCCACGTTCGCCGCCTGCGCGCCAAAATCGAGCATGACCCAACCAAACCGACCCGCCTGGTGACGGTGCGTGGCCTGGGCTATCGGCTGGGCGATTCCTGAGTTATCCTCCAAGAGTTATGACAGTGTTTCCTTCCTGTTCATCTTCGCCTCACTGATCGTTCATCGTCGGCCCGTAGCGTCACTGGTATGACGATGAAAATATCATTGAAGAACACCGCCAAAAGGGCGGCCACCGCCGCCAGAGTGGCGGCCACCATCGCGGCACTGGGCTTGGCCCTGACAGCCTGCGCCAGCAACGAAGCCCCTGCGGCGACCAGCACGACTAGTACGACGACCGATTCGGCCACGGCCTCGACACCCGCAGCCCCAGCGCTCAGCGGCACCTTGAATGCCGGCGGCTCGACCGCCCAGACAGCAGCCCAGGACGCCTGGCGGGCCGGCTTCCAGGCCGCCAACGCCGGCGTCACAGTCAACTACGACCCAGTCGGCTCCGGCGCCGGCCGCACCGGCTTCGCGTCTGGCAGCTACGTCGTAGCCGGCACGGACGATGCCTTCAGCCCCACCGAGCTGTCCTCCACGACATTCACGCTTTGCGCCACCTCCGACATCGTCGAGGTGCCTGCCTACATTTCGCCCGTCGCGGTGGCCTTCAATCTGCCCGGCATCACCAGCCTGACGCTCGACGCCAACACCGCCGCCAGTCTGCTGTCGGGTGCCATCAAGACTTGGAATGACCCGGCCATCGCCGCACTCAACGCCGGCGTCACACTTCCGTCGACGGCCGTCACCCCCGTCTTCCGCTCCGATAAGTCGGGCACGACGGGCAACGTCACCGACTACCTGAGCAAGGCCGCCCCGAGCGTGTGGACCTACGGCATGGTGGAGAACTGGCCGACCAACCTGACCGGCGATGCCGCCAACGGCACGCAGGGCGTGGTCGCGGCCATCACCGGCGCTGCTGGCACGGTCGGTTACGTCGACTTCAGCCAAACCACCGGCCTGGGTGTCGCTTCGCTGATCAATGCCGGCTCACCGGTCGCCCCGAACGCCGCCGGCGCCACCAAGACACTGTCGGCGTCGACCCCGCAGACCGGCCGCTCGGCTACCGACCTGGCCTATGACGTCAACCGCGCCCCGTCCGACCCGACGGCCTACCCGATGATCATGGTCAGCTACGAGGTGGCTTGCGCCAAGTACAAGGACCCCGCCAACGCCACCCTGGCCAAGGCTTACATGTCCTATCTCGTCAGCAGTGACGGCCAGCAGGCCGCCGCTAGCAACGCCGGATCGGCACCGCTGAGTAGCGACGCCACCGTCGCGGCCACCGTGGCGACCGCTGTGGCAGCCATCTCGTGAGGACTAGATGACTTTCGCAATCGCACTACCAACCTCCGGCGCCGAGGCGGTCCCCACCGCCCGGCGCCATGTTGGCGACCGGGTATGGAAGACCATCACCTGGGCGGCCGGGGTCAGCACCGTCGTGATCTTGGGCGGCGTTGCCGCCTTTTTGGTGATCGACGGTGTGCCTGCTTTGGGCGGCACCGCTGACACCCTGCCAAGCCACGTCGCCAGTGTCTGGCGCCTGACTTGGCCGCTGCTGTTCGGCTCGGCTTGGTCGTCGGCCTGGGCGCTATTGTTGGCGACCCCGGTCGGAATCGGTTTCGCTCTGTTCGTCACCCAGGTGGCCCCGCGCCGTCTTGGTACCTTTCTTGGCGCAACCGTCGACCTGTTGGCCGCCATCCCCTCTGTCGTCTATGGCCTTTGGGGCCTTTTCGTGGTAGCGCCGGTCGCCGCGCGGGTCTATGCCTGGCTCAGTGCCCATCTGGGCTGGTTTCCGCTATTCTCCGGGACGCCTTCGGCGACCGGGCGCACTATCCTGACGGCCTCCCTGGTGCTGGCCATCATGGTGCTGCCGATGGTTGCCACGCTGTCGCGGGAGGTGATTTCGCTGGTGCCCAAGACCAATATCGAGGCAGCTCTGGCCTTGGGGGCGACGCGCTGGCAGGCCATCCGTCTGGCTGTGCTGCCGCAGGCCAAATCGGGTATCGTCGCCGGCGCGCTGCTGGCTTTGGGCCGCGCCCTCGGCGAGACGATGGCAGTCGCGATGGTGCTGTCCCCCAGCCTGAAGATCAGCATCGGCCTGATCAACTCGCAAAACCCAGGCACGGTGGCCGCCTTCATCGCCCAGAACTTCCCTGACGCCAGCGGCCTGCAAATCAACGCCCTGCTCTGGCTGGGCCTGATGCTGTTCATCTTGACGATGGTGATCAACTCCGTCGCCCGCGCCGTCATCAGAAAGCAGAAAGTATGACACCCGGAAGAAGCGCCCGGCGCGCCAACACCGTGGCGACCGTCATCATGTCGGCCTGCGCCCTCCTAGGGGCGGTGCCGCTGATCGGTCTGCTTTGGACGACAATCAGCCGCGGCCTGGCACGATTCGACGTCACGTTCTTCACCCAATCGATGCGCGGCATCATCGGGCCGGGCGGCGGTGCGCTGCATGCCCTGACGGGCACCGCGCTGATCACCCTGGCCGCCACCGCTCTAGCCGCCCCCTTGGGCGTCATCACCGCCTTGTGGCTGGTCGAGGAGGCCGACCGGTCGAGCCGTCCTGGCGTCAGGCGCTTCGGCGGCACCGTCCGCCTGGTTGTCGACGTCATGACGGGCATCCCGTCGATCGTCGCCGGATTGACGGTGTTCGCCTTGATAACCCTGGTGGCGGCGCCCGGCACCCGCAGCGGCATCGCCGGATCGTTGGCCTTGGCCATCATCATGGTGCCCGTCGTTGCACGGGCCAGTGAAGAGGTGCTCGTCCGTGTGCCAGAGGATCTACGCGAGGGTGGCCTGGCCTTGGGTGCCGCCCGTTGGCGAGTGGTCACCAAGATCGTGCTGCCGACCGCCCGTCCCGGCCTGGTCTCCGCCGTCGTGCTGGGCGTCTCGCGCGTCGTCGGCGAGACGGCACCGCTGTTGCTGGTGGCCGGTTTCACCGACTCGATGAACTACAACCTGTTCGGCGGCCGCATGGCGTCCCTGCCCGTCTACATCTATTCGCAATGGCAGAACAAGGGTGTGGACGCTGCAGCCTACAATTCCCGCGCCTGGACGGCTGCCCTGGTGCTGGTGCTTTTCGTGCTCGTTTTCCAAGTGGCCGCCCGCCTGATCGGGCGCCGGAGGAGCGTCGCCTGATGTCCCAAAATGAACCTCCCGCCGTCCCAGAAAGGACAACCAAAATGACTCAAACACTTACCGACAGCTTGCTTGATCAGATGATCACGCCGCCGCCCAGCCCGACGCTGCGGCTGGACCATGTCAGCGCCGGCTATGGCGACCTCACCGCCGTCAGCGATGTCACCTTGGACATCGAGGCCAACTCAGTGACGGCCCTGATCGGCCCGTCCGGCTGCGGCAAGTCGACACTGCTGCGCTCGATCAACCGACTGCACGAGACAATTCCGGGTGCCCGCGTCAGCGGCCACATCACGTTGGACGGCGACGATCTATACGGGGCAGCGGTCGACCCGGTCGACGTGCGAGCCCGCGTGGGCATGGTCTTCCAGCGGGCCAACCCCTTCCCGACGATGTCGATACGCGACAACGTCCTGGCCGGCTCGGGGCTGCGCGGCAAGCGCCTGACGCGGAGCCAAGGCGACGACCTGGCCGAGCAGTCGCTGCGCGACGTCAAACTGTGGGACGAGGTCAAGGATCGGCTGGGCAAATCGGGTGCCAGTCTGTCTGGTGGGCAGCAGCAGCGTTTGTGCATCGCCCGGGCAATAGCCATTCAGCCCGAGGTGCTGCTGATGGACGAGCCCTGCTCGGCCCTCGACCCGGCCTCGACGGCCGCCGTCGAGAACCTCATGCTGGCACTCAAGACGGCCTACACGCTGGTCGTCGTCACCCACAACATGGCGCAGGCGGCGCGCGTCTCCGACACCACAGCCTTCCTGTCCGTCACCCAGCCGGGACGCCCCGGCGAGCTAATCGAGGCCGGCCCCACCAAACGAATCTTCAACGACCCGCTACGTCAGGCCACCCGGGATTACATCGACGGCAAGTTTGGGTAGGTGGAAGTTGCCAACTGACCAGAGTGCTACAGTGGCAGTCGATCAATCACCCACCACTTGTTTAAGGGGAACTGAACATGGCCACATATGAAGATTTGGCAGGCAAGGTAGTGCTCATTACCGGTGCAGCCGGGGGCATCGGCGCAGCCGCCGCCAAGGCTTTTGCCGCACAGGGCTGCAAGGTCGCCCTGGTAGACGTTGCCGCCGACGCGCTCGCCGCCGTCGCCGCCAGCCTGGACGCGCCGCAAGGCACCGTCGTGACGTGCACCGCCGACATCTCGAAAGAAGAGGACGTCAAGGCGTATGTCGAGGCAACCGTTCACGCTTTCGGGACAATCGACGTGTTCTTCAACAACGCCGGCATTGAGGGCAAAGTGGCGCCGATCGTCGACCAGGACATGGCCGACGTCGACAAGGTTTTCGCCATCAACATTCGGGGCACCTATATGGGGCTGAAGTATGTGTTGCCAATCATGTACGCCAAGAAGTCCGGCTCGGTGATCAACACGTCGTCCATCGGTGGTTTGACAGCCGGCCCGGCTGGCGGCGTCACCCCTTATGTGACCAGCAAGTTCGCCATCGCCGGCCTGACGCGCCTGGCATCCAGCGAAGCTGCCGCCTACGGCGTGCGCGTCAACTCCGTACACCCGTCCCCCGTCAACACCCAGATGATGCGCCGCCTGGAAGAGGGCTTCGCCCCCGGTCACGGCGACGAGGCGCAGCAGGGCATCGCGTCCGGCATCCCGATGGGACGCTACGCCGAGGCCGACGACATCGCCGCTGCGGTGGTCTTCCTGGCGTCCGACCAGGCCGGCTTCATCACTGGCGACCAGCTACGGGTCGACGGCGGCCAGCTCAACTGAGGCGTCTGCCACTGACCCAACTGCGCGATGCTAGGCCTCGGGGAGTCTCTCAGCGCAGGTTGCGTCAACGGGCATCCCGCTGAATGGGTGCCCCATCGGGTGTGCGAAGATTGACGCACAGGTTGTTGTCTGCTGCCGATGAAAGGGGGGCTGACGATGACAACACCGATGAGCCTGGGGGATCTGGCCAGCCTGGCGGACTCCTGCCTGGAGTCGGTGATCTTCGACCAAATGGTTGCCAAAATGGACGATTGGAACGACCAACGCGCCGTGGTCGACAAGTGGAGCGAACCGGAGCGGGTTTGTTTCGTTGTCAATGCGACCGCCAACGAGGTGTTCAACGGAGGTTTCAACCAGTTCTTCTACAACACGGCAGGACGCCAGTTCTATGACATCGCCGCACACTGCTTCACCACGGTGGGTGCGGACCCCTGGGCCAAGATCGTGCAACACGCCTGCGACATGATCGACAGCGACGAGGGCAAGACAATCGTCGCACGGTGGGGTGACACGCCGGACAGCTTCGCTGCCAGTTACCAGGACAACCCACTCAACGACTTCGATGAACAGTTTTTCGCGTTGGACGACAAAACTCTGTCCGACCTCATCATCGCCTACATACGAGCCAACCTGGCTGCTTTCGCCAGCCAATAGCTCTGTAAAGTGCACCCTATGAACTGGCTGCTCCAGTGGATACTGGTTTCCGTTGTCGTGATACTGGTCGCCCTCGGCGTCGGGATTGCCATGAGGCGGCAGATCAGACGCGAAGCGCGCACCGCAGATGCGGGCTCGGTGGTCGTGACTTTCCCGAAATGGCAATGGAGAACTCTCGTCGTCACCGGCTGTCTTTTTATCGTCCCCGGCCTGTTGATGGCACTGATCTGGCTGGACGAACCCGGCCCGGTAATAGCGGGTGCCGCCATGGCTTTGGCCGGCGCATTGATCATCTGGGCCGGGGTACGCTACCGTCGCTACCGGATCGTCCTAGGGGACGGCACCATGGAGGTGACAAACGAAAGCGGTGCCACCCGGTCAGTTCTGCCGGGCGACATTGCGTTTCTTCACGAAAGCCCGCCCAGCCCGGTGGGGCTCGTTTGGCTGTCAGGCTTAGACGCGAACAAAAAACGCCTGTTCAGAGCGTCGAACACTGCTTGGCAATACAGCAAGCTGGTGGTCTGGGTGGCGACGTATTGTCCAAACGCCAAGCCGCTTACTTCGACGACTTTGCAGGCCCTCATGGGAATGTGACCCCGGCTGGCGTCAGATCCAGCCGGGCAGCCACATCCGCCACATCCAGTGGCTGGTCGGCAGCAATTGGCCGGTGTAAACGGGGTAATTGAAGACGAAGTCGGCGATCACCAAGACCAAATAGACCGCCACAAGGATGACGCGCCACGACGGACGGCGCCAGTCGGGGGAAACCCCCAGTGCCAGCCGCAGCGCGATGGCCAAGCCGATCGCCATGAAGGGGATCATCGTGGTGGCGTAGTAGGCGAACACCGGACGGGCCACAAACATCCAGGGCAGCCACATTGAGCAGGTCGCCAAGATGACGACACCGAAGCGGTGGTCTCGTCCGACCACCCACCAGACCAAGCCGACCACCATCGCCAGGGCGGCGCCCCACCACAGCAGCGGCGTCCCCAGCCCGGTGATCACCCGGACGCAGGCGTCCCCCACACCGGCATGGCAACCCTGGCTGCCTGGCGCGATGCCAGTTTCGGCATAGACACCGATGGTGCGGGCCACCACGGGTAGGCCCCACGGATTGGCGGCGTAAGGGTGGCTCAGTGACGCCATCGGCCCGGTCTGCCACTTGTACATCTCGACGGTGTAATGCCACAGCGACCCCAGCCCCGTGCCGAAGTGGCGCACCATCCAGGCGCCGGCATTGGTGGCACCCCACTGACGGTCATAGCCGCCGGCGGTGGCCAACCAACTGGCCCAACTGGCCACATAAACGCCAACCGAAACCACCACCATCGACACGAAGGCCGGCAGGCCGTCGCTCAGCAACGACCACCACGCGGCCCGTCCGGCACCGGCCAGGCGGCGGGCGTTGATCGACCACACCACCACCATCACACCGAACAGGGCCAGCGGATAGACGGCGTTCCACTTGGTGGCGCAGGCCAGTCCGAACATCGAACCGGCCACGATCAACCAGGGACGAAAGACGAACGGTCCCGGTTTGCCGTCGAAATGGGCGTCCGGGGTGTTTTCTACGGCATCGGCCAGCTTATGGCGAAAGTAATCGCGATCAGCCAGCACAGCGGCCGCCCCGGCAACAATGAAAAACGCCTCGAAGACGTCGAGCAGCGCCACCCGTGACATGACGAAGCTCAACCCGTCCACCGTCAACAGCGCACCGGCCAGCCCGCCCACCAGCGTGGAGCGCGACAATCGACGCGCCAGGCGGATGACCATCAGGACGAGCAACGCGCCGAACACGACCGACGCGATACGCCAGCCCGTCGGATCCATGCCGAACAGTTGCGTACCGGCGCCGATCAGCCAAGTGCCGATCATCGGATGCGAGGCGAAGCTGCCATCTGGCGTCAGGGCCGACACATCACCGTGCACCACCGCCGCGTCGATGCTGGGCGTATCACCCGTCCAGGTGCCTTGATAGCCGTACCGGTACAACGAAAAGCCGGCCTTGGCGTAAAGCGACTCATCGAACACCAAGGCGGCCGGCTGGCCGACGCGCCACAGGCGCAAGACGAAGGCGACGACCGTGATCACACCCGTCATAGCCCAGCTGAAAAGCTCGTCGGCGGGCGGGCCGGCCCGCAGTTGCGCCGTCGCTGATGAATGGCTTGGCACGCCGACCTCCTTGGAATGGCTCGTTGTGGGTCAATCTACCCTTCGACGGCTGTCGTGCCCATCAGGACGTCTCGTGGACGCCGCAGTCTCCGCCCGTTGCCAGAGTTTCGGGCGACTGCCGATATCGTCTTCCCCAGTCAGCACATCGCCGTCTTCATCGATGGCTGTTTCTGGCACGGTTGCCGGGATCACTGCCGTCGTCCTGCCACGCACGCGGAATTCTGGGAAGCCAAGCTCGCGTACAACGCCCAGCGCGACCACTTGGTCAACACTGCCTTGACGGACGCAGGCTGGACGGTGATGCGGTTCTGGTCCCACGAATCACCGGAGTCGGTGGCCGCGCAAGTCGTTCAAGCTGTTCGCAGAGAACCGCCACCCGTCTAGCCGCCGTAGATCGGTGTGCCCCGACAAAACCGTCGGCGGTGACCATTAGGATCATCTCATGCGATCTGTTGAACTGTTTGCCGGCGGCGGCGGCCTCGCCTTGGGCACCCATCTGGCTGGCTTCACCACAGAGGCCGTGGCCGAGTGGGATCGCTGGAGTTGCGACACAATCCGCGATAACCAGAACGCCGGGCACCCACTTGTGCAGGGTGTAAATGTGCGCGAGGGCGACGTGCGAGACATGGACTGGTCCGAGTATGAGGGTGACATCGATCTGGTGAGTGGCGGTCCCCCTTGCCAGCCGTTCAGCGGGGGAGGCAAGGGCATGGCCGCCGATGATCCTCGAGATATGTTCCCAGCAACTGCCGACGTTGTGAGCCAGGTTAAGCCTCGGGCTTTCATTGTGGAGAATGTCCGAGGCTTGACGCGCCCGCAGTTCGCTGATTACTTTGCCTATGTGCAGCTTCGCCTGACCCATCCCGAGGTAACGCCCTTCGGTGGCGAGACTTGGGCGGAGCACTTCCAGCGTCTTCAGGCCGAGCACACATCGATTCGAGACGACCTTCAGTATCGGGTTGTGACAACACTGGTCAACGCAGCCGACTACGGCGTCCCGCAACAACGCTGGCGTGTCTTTATGGTCGGGTTCAGATCTGACGTGGACGCCGAGTGGTCATTCCCCGAGCCAACCCATTCGGAGGAAGCATTAAGGTACAGCAAGGAGGTAACAGGGGCCTACTGGGATCGGCACCATGTGAACTGTGATCGGCAACTGTTGAGGACCGAGCTACTCAGTTTTCCGACGAAAACTCGCCCGTGGCGCACCGTAAGGGACGCGATTTCAGACTTACCGGAGCCAACTGATTCCGGGAGCCACCATTACCTGAACCACGTCCTGCAGCGGGGTGCCCGCTCCTATCGCGGCCACACCGGTTCGCCGATTGACGAGCCAGCTAAGGCTCTAAAGGCCGGCGTACACGGGGTTCCCGGCGGCGAGAACATGCTACTAAGGCCGGACGGCAGCGTGAGATACTTCACCGTGCGCGAAGCCGCCCGTCTGCAGACCTTCCCTGACCGCTATCGGCTGCATGGCCCGTGGAGCGAAGCCATGCGACAGCTTGGAAATGCTGTGCCGGTGATGCTTGCGCAGATCGTGGCGTCGTCGGTTCACGAGCATCTGGAGCTGGCTGAAGTGAGGGCGCGAGGGGCCTCAGCCCGGCAGCGGGCCGAACGGGAACGAGCGGTCGCATGACATCTGAGCCCTTCAACCCCTTGGCAATGGACTCCCTCGCCCACAGTATCGTCACTCGGATGACCCTAATGACGCCCATTCCCATGAGCGAGGTTCCCGTGTTCTCGGGCGCTGGTCTGTATGCGATCTATTACCACGGCACCTTCCCCGCGTATGCCGACCTGGCGGTCCTCAACAAACCCACCGCCACGGTTCCTATCTATGTAGGCAAAGCCGTTCCTGCCGGTGCCAGAAAAGGCGTGGGCGTGGCGGCCTCAAGCGACACAAAAGCACTCGCGAATCGAGTACGGGAACACGCCAAGAGCATCAGTGCTGCGACCAACCTCGATATAGGCGACTTCATGGCTCGTTGGTTGATCGTCGAGGACATTTGGATTGCGTTAGGGGAATCCGCGATGATTCGACAGCACCGACCCGTCTGGAACGTGATCGTGGATGGCTTCGGCAACCACGACCCCGGCGGTGGACGCGGAGAAGGAATCCGGTCTCGTTGGGACACCCTCCACCCAGGCAGACTGTGGGCATCCAAGTACCCAAAGCGGGACGAAACACCGGCCCACATCGAACAGGAGATTCGCGAGTACTTGCGCTCTAGGCTCGCATGAGCGACCGCACGGCGTAGCGGGTTCGGCCAGCGAAACCCCGGGGCAAAACTATGGTGTACTGTTCGGTTTCTGGACCGTCGGTGGCCAAACGCCAGCTGGAATGGCCAGATCGGGACGCAGGGTCTGAAGCCAGTCGAGAAACAAGCCATAGTTGACGCACCGCTTGTCTACGGTGATGGCGCGTCCATCGGCACCGATCAACATAATGCCGATCACGTTGACGGTCGCGCCGTAGCGGCTCACCGTAAACCACGGGCGAAGCGCGCTCAAGTCGTGCACATTTACCTGCCGGAGTCCGCCCAACTGGCCAGTTACGGTCAGCCACTGCTGAGAGATGTCGAGGCGCCACCGAATAGCCATCACGACCACCCAACCGAGCACAACGGCCAGAACCAGGCTGACGACCAGCAGGACAAGCTGAGCGTTGAGCGACCATGCCGGGGGCGGGAAGGCGGAGTGGACCGCGATGGCAACCATCACAACGGCCACGATCAGGAGGAAGACCATGGACGAGGCCGGGCGCCTCAGGCTGAAAACGTACGTTCCACCGGTCACTGCCTGCAGGCTAGAGGCGGCTGCTTGGGCGGAGTGCGCCGACAATTGGCTTTCCGCCAGCTGGCGGCGGATACGACGTCTGGATAGAGTCACGTAGAGTGCCAAGATGGCGGCGCCAAACAGCCCACCCACGACTCCAGCAACGATGCTACCCGGCAACTACGTCTCACCTCCGCAGTCCATCCTAGTGACCGGACTAGCAGGTTTTCGTGATGGCACCGGACAGTGAAACAGAGCCGTCCCATTACCCGCCTCGGTCATCATCGTGGGTGAGTGTGAACGCCAGTGGCTCGACATTCCTCAACCGGCACGTCGACCCCCGTTGGGGCATGGGCCACCCCAGGACGGATTCCACAGCGGCCCGAGATCACGATCAGAAAATCGCGGTTCATCGCCACCGTCGCCCGCACCGATCAGCCCATTCGAGGTCCGCGCGTTGGTGTACGGGATGCGACGCGCCCGCCGGTTTCAGTGGGTTGAGCGTAGCCAAAGACACTAACTGGTTGGACGCTGCGATGCGGCGACCCTGAAAGCCGCTAACATGACGTGCCATGCGTAGTGACGTGATTGTGAATATTGACGCAGTGCCGTCCGACGCGGTTCTGCTGGATGTGCGATGGAGTCTCGGCGGCAAGCCCGGCGATGGCAAAGCCGCGTTCTTGGCGGGCCATATCCCTGGGGCGCGTTTTCTCGATTTCGAAACCGTCCTGGCCGGCCCCTGGCCGATCCAACTCTTGGACGTCACCCTTTGCCTGCCGCTGCCCGTCTTGCCACCGGCTTGGGTGCACTCGGCGTGGACGGCGCCGCGCCCGTCATCGTCTATGACGTGCCGGGGTCCTTTGCCGCCAACCGGGCCTGGTGGGTGCTCACATGGGCGGGCCTCGACGTTCGCGTGCTGGACGGCGGCATCACCGCCTGGACGGCGTCGGGACGCCCGCTGGAGCTGAGGGAACCCGCTGCGGCCACCCCGGCGGCATTGACGTTGAAGGTTGGCGCCCTGCCAACTATCACCGCCGACGAGGCCGGCGCTTGGGGCGGCACATTGGTCGACGCGCGGGCCCCTGAGCGCCATAGCGGAAAGGTCGAACCGATCGACCCCGTGGCCGGGCATATCCCGGGTGCCGTCAACCGTCCGGTCGGTCAGTTCTGGGACGTCGACGGACGCTTGCCCGACAACGACACTCTGCGCCACCTCTGGGCGAATTGTCCGACCCTGTCGCTGTCTATTGCGGGTCGGGGGTGTCGGCGACGCAGGTCCTCCTGACCCTGGCTGCACTCGACCGCTCGGCATCGTTGTATGCGCCGAGTTGGTCCGGCTGGTCCGCCGACCCGACAAGACCAGTCGCCACCGGACTCACGCCCTAGAAGATCTCCGCACATTTGCACGTCAGCCGAACCCGCTCAGGGACGTTCTGATCAACGCCGGCATAGACGTACAGCCGCAACGCGGCGGCAGACATACCAGGCTTGGCGCGTGAATAACGCCAATGCTCCCCCAAATTTGAATCGCAAAATTGCGTTTTCTCACAAAATATATGATGATAGATCATATGACGATCAGCAGTATGCCGGTAGCCCGCGTCCGAGCCACGCAGGCGGCGGACTGGGCGCTGTCACAAGGTATTGGATCGATGACAACCACCGAAGTCGGCGAGTTGCTGGCAGTGCCCGTCTCGCAGGTGCCGCAACGCCTCGCCGTACCGAAACAACGCGGCGAGTGGGTCAGCCCGGCGCGGGGTTTGTGGGTGCCGGTTGCACCCGAGTTCCGGGGTTGGGGCGGCCCGCCGGCCACTGAGTTCATCGCCTCGTTGATGCGACATTTGGGCGTGTCCTACTACATTGGCTGGCTCGCGGCCGCCGCCGTGTTCGGAGCATCACACCAAGCGTCGCAGGTCACTCATGTGGCTGTGTCCAAGTTGGTGCGTGACCGCCTGGTGGGCCGAGCCGACCTGCGGTTCCATGTCCGTGAACACATCGACGTCTTGCCGAACACGCAGCGAATGGCCCGCAGTGGCCCATACGTACTGTCCACCCCGGAAGTCACAGCCTTGGATGTGGCCAACGACATCGCCTTGGCAGGCGGGTTGGACAATGCCGCCACCGTCGTCATGGACCTTGCTGAAGAAACCGGCATCGACGATGCGGCTTTGACCCGGCTTGCCGCACTGTACCCCGACGCGGCGTCCCGTCGGCTCGGCTGGATCATCGAGACGCACACCAACCAGCGGCTCGACCAACTGGCCACCCGAGTCGCCGATAGCCCGTCGCACCCGGCGCGCCTCCACCCAGCACTGCCATTGACCGGCACGCTGGATCGACGATGGTTGCTGCGGCTGAACACCAACGTGGAAGTGGAGTGAAACATGCTATCCGTCAACGACATAGCCGCGTGGGGCATCACCCATCCATGGGCCAGTGCCGACCAAGTGGAACAGGATCTGCTGTTGTCGCGGGCGATGTGCGCCGTCGCAGACCACACCTATCTGGGCACCGAACTGGTGTTCCGAGGTGGCACCGCGTTGCACAAGCGCCACCTGCCCAAACCATTGCGCTATAGCGAGGACCTCGACTATGTACGCGTCAGCGCAGGTGGCATCAGCCAGTTGACCGGCGCGTTATCGGATCTGGGCCGCGATCTCGGCTTTGAAGTTAACACCCGAATCAGCGAGCACCCCAAAGTCTATTGGCGCACGACCAGCCAAGCCGGAAACCCTTTACGCATCAAAGTTGAGATCAACACTCACGAACGCATACCCGCTTTGCCGATCATCCACGCGACTCACCAGGTGACGTCCCCTTGGTGGACTGGCGTCTCGGCGATTCCGACGTTCCAGCTGCCCGAACTGATCGCCACCAAGCTGCGTGCGCTGTACCAGCGATCCAAAGGCCGCGACCTGTTCGACATCTGGCTTGCCCTCACCCAGACGGACTTGGATTCCCAGCGCGTGCTGGAGGCGTTCAGGTCGTACCGACCCACCGGGTACACGCCCAAGACAGCCATCGCCAATCTGCAGGCCAAGCTAGCCAATCCAGACTTCCGCCACGATCTCGACCAACTCGCCGCCCAGCCGCCTGTCGTATACGCACCGGACGATGCGGCAGCGCAGGTCACGGTGATCCTCCTGCAACAAATCGACGAAAGGCGCACTGATGGACTCGACTGAGCCGATGAGCGGGTAGCCTATAGGTGCAAGCCCCGGGAATCACGGCGTAGCGGCTCAGGCCAGCGAAACCCCCCGGGGCGACGCTTTATCTGAGGCTGTCCTTTACGCGCTCCCGCGAGAAGACATCGGCAAAATGTTCCTAAATTGTTCCTGACTATCTGCTTTGGACAACTCCGGATAGCAAAAATGTCCTAGCCAACCTTGCGTTGACCAGGACATTTACCTTGTAGCCCCGAGCGGATTCGAACCGCCGTTTCAGCCTTGAGAGTCATCCCAAAGGCCCGTTGGCTAGCGTTGATGAGCCCGATTTACGCTTGAAATAGTGACGATGAACCGTTGGCGACGATGGCTAGAATCGGCACTTTTCAAGGCGCTTGTGTACCCGATGTGTACCAGAGTCACTGCCGCTGTCACCATTGGCGCGAAGTGACAAGTGAAGAAGATACCCGCCATTTGGCAAGAAGGTCGCTAAATGCCGCCATTGTCTCCTTTTCCCACTTCTCAACGGTTTCAGCCCAGCCTTCACCTCGACCGCCACAATTCGCTTCAAGCTGTTCGAGAGTCTGTACCCCGTCCAGAGAAGGAAGGTTTGCACAGAGGTAGCCGACGAACGCATCCTTTTCACTCGTGTCCCGAAATGTGACGATTGATCTGTCAAGTCGGGCCAGACCATCACGTTCTCCGCGATAGTGAGTGACTAACAAGCGGTGTATCTTCCCATTAAGACTTGACATGTCCCAGAAGTACAGAGTCGCGTACTTGTCGGTGGCGATGTGGTCTTCCGCTGCACTTATCCATGCCCGATCCGGTATGGCGATGAGGTGCCTTCCGCCATCAAGATAGGCGCAGACGTCGTCGTAGATCACCGTCTGGTGGTACATGGCCGTGAGATTCTCCCAGTGATAGCCATCGGAATCCGGGAAAAGCTTGCAGTAGAACTCACTCCTTTTGTGGGTTTCGCGGAGCTCCCGATTTTCTTCTGCTAGGTAGGCGTCCTCAATTTGAATCACAAACTCAGGCGCGTACTTGTGGAAAAATCGCCCACGCCCATCGTCGTACTGCCAGTCCTCGGGAGCGCCAAGGAATCGATCCAGCCGTTGCAGCGCGGTCTTGTCGATGCCGAACCGCTTCCGCCAGAGGTACTCCACTTTGTCGAGATCAGCGGTCTGATCAATAGACGTGTTGGTATCCTGAACTCGGGTGTAGACACTGTTCGCTCGGACCGCACGCGGCTTCTTGGAACCCATCGGCGTATCGGCAAAGTCCACCGTAACGAGATAAGGCGTATGGGCAGTGTTTTTCACAATGACAACGTCGATCTGATGCCCAGAAAGCCTGATACTCTCAACCCAAGCGGTCGGGCGCATTCCGCCCAGGAACTTCTTGTCACGTAGAAAAGTCGTGAGCTCGTTTGTATCCCGTCGGTTTGCATCGTGTTCCACGCCTACCAGCGCGAAATCGTTGGCTTGGTCAACCCCGAGGATGAGATAGGCATTTCTATCTTCAAGGTTGTTCGCCATGCAGAGAATGTCATGCAGCAAGTCAGCACCCACAGGCCATTGTGCCTTGAAATCCCAATAGCCTCCTTCACGGCGGCTGTCGATAAGGACTGACACTTCTTCGGAAAGCTCATCATCCATGTTGTCAATAGTATCCCGTGGCCCCTTTCCCGGGATCGACGTTGGGCCGGTGCAGATTGACGCAGCCAGTAGTAGGTTGGAGTGGTGACTGGCGCGGCAAGTTCAGACGGCGGTGGGTCGTGGGCATCCTCTGATGCCGTACGCCACTCAATGCAAGCTAACCGCAGCCGGGACACGAAACCCGAGTTAGCGGTGCGCCGACTTCTGCACAAGATGGGCCTCCGATACCGCGTCGCCCGCCGTCCGCTGCCAGAGTTCCGAGCCACTGCCGACATAGTCTTCCCCAGCCAGCGCATCGCGGTGTTCATCGACGGGTGTTTCTGGCACGGCTGTGACAATCATTTTCGGCTGCCCGCCACCCATACTGAGTATTGGCGGTCAAAGATCGATCACAATATCGCGCGCGACCACAAGGTCAACGATGCCCTGGCCCAAGCAGGCTGGACGGTGCTTCGGTTCTGGTCGCATGAGACTCCGCCATGCGTGGCGGAACAGGTTGCGCAGGCTGTTTGGTCCGCCATCGTGTCGGCGAAGGCTTCTGTCGGCGACTCTGGGTAAAGTGTTTGCCGTGAGTCAATCTGATCCCTCAACGACCGATCTGCCGCGTGTCTTGGAGTTTTTCGCCGGCATCGGTCTCGCCCGGCTTGGCTTAGAGGCGGCAGGGTTCCGAGTAGCATGGTCCAACGACTATGAACCGGCCAAGCATGAAATGTATACAGCAAACTTTGGCGCCGACCAACTTCGGGAGTACGTGGTTGGCGACGTCCGTGAGGTCAAGGCAGCCCAACTTCCCTCGAACATCTCATTGGCATGGGCGTCCTCTCCCTGTACCGACCTGTCAATAGCAGGAGCGCGGGCAGGCATCAATGGATCCGAGTCCGGCACATTTTGGGAGTACATCCGCATATTGCGCGAAATGAACGATAGCCGCCCTGCTGTAGCCGTTTTGGAAAATGTGATCGGTCTGGCAACTTCCCGCGGAGGGGAAGATCTTGCGTCGGCCATCAAGGCGTTCAATTCACTTGGCTACTCAGTAGATGTTCTGTCGATTGACGCTCGCAGATTTGTGCCACAGTCGCGTCCTCGGTTGTTCTTGGTGGCCGCGATGAACCCTCCACAGAACCGCGATCAGCTCAACTCGGAGCTTCGTCCTGACTGGCTGCAAAGGGTTTTCGCTGATCCATCGCTACGAACTCACCGCGCGACGTTGCCCACACCGCCAGCCCCGCTCATGTCGGGGTTGGGCATTTGCGTAGAGGACTTGCCCCTGTCGGATGACCGTTGGTGGGATGACGCCAGGACTGCTTCATTTTCAGAATCACTGTCACCAACCCAGCGAGACCGCGTTGACCAGTTGAAGCGCTCCAACGGAGTGCTCTACCGCACAGCTTACAGGCGCACACGCAGGGGCGAAGCCGTTTGGGAGGTTCGCCCCGATGACATTGCCGGGTGCTTGCGCACAGCTCGCGGCGGATCATCAAAGCAGGCACTTGTGCGTGTCGGCGTCGGTGGATTGCACGTTCGGTGGATGACTGCGCGAGAGTATGCGACATTGATGGGCGCAAGTCATTATGTGTTGGGTGAAGCCACTACCAATCAGTGCCTTTTTGGCTTCGGTGACGCAGTGGCCGTTCCTGTGGTCGAATGGCTGGCCCAACACTACCTAATGCCATTGGTCAAAGGGCTACCGGCACCCAGAGCTGTCGAGGTTGAGCATGCGGTCTGACGGCACGCGCACGACCCACTCGCAGGACCTTCGGGGCACGCCCGCGAGGAGGAACTTGCCTGCGTACGATGTACAAGCCTTTCGGTCGGCCCTTGATCAGTTTATGAGGGTCACCGACTCGCAAGGCCGGGTTTGGGCCGATGCCAAGTGGGGCGCGTACGCCTTCTATGATTACGACGGCGAACCAATCTATGTCGGTCAGACCAACGAAAAACTGCGGACACGTGTGCGCCGCCATTTGACGAATCAGCGCACCGACGCTGTCGCAATGCGAATTCTCGACGTGTTCGAGGTTGCCGAAGTGGAAATCTGGCCTCTCTGGGATCTGCAGACCACGAGCAACAGCGACAGGGACGCTATCCAGCGACTCAACTCGCTGGAGTATTCGGCATACCTCAACGCGATCCGGAACAGCAAGTTCAGGGCGATCCTAAATGAGAAGTTGCCGCCGCTGTCCAATGCGATCGAACTGCCGGAATCGTTACGGTACAGCCTCATCGACGAAAGAACGCGACAGGAACAAGGCCATCCAGACATTCGGATCGCCCGGAGAGCCGAAACGATCGCCAGACTGGCCGCCGTAGCACGGGAGCGCGGCGAAGTTTCGCTCGGACTGAGGCGAGTGCTTGTCATACAGGCGGTGCGGTTAACGTACTTGGCGTCTGAACGCCTAGCGTTCGCAGAGGGACGTAAGGCACCGCTACCGTCATCCATTAATGTCGAAGAGTTACTTGGCCCATCCTTGGACTTGCTGGACGACATAGATGGATCCGAAGACTAAGCACCATTGCGCGGACGTCCGCGCGAGCCGCAGCCAATAAGAAGCAAAGCCGGCTGATTCTAGGCGAATTGATCACATTGCGCCTCAAGTCACAGCGATAAGGACGTCGTTCTTTCGGCAGGTCTGTCGCAACCAAACCAGGAGTCGGCTCGGGGCGAAAGTGCTGGTCTGAAGGACTGAAGAGCTTGCCGGGCTCGGCGGTGGTCGAGAAGTTGTTGGCCGTGGTCGGGCGGGGTGCCGAGGGCGTGATGGCTGGTGATGTCCCAGCGGTCGCGGTAGGCGGCGACGGTTCTGGTTGCCGTCCACCAACGTTGCTGACCAGCCTTGTCGGCGGGGTAACCGCCGAGATCGGCCAGCCATGGCGCGTGGTCGCGTCCGGCCTGCTGGACTAGCTCGGTGGCCCGCTGTTGGATCAGCTTCTTGCGCTCTCCTAGAGCCTGACGGGTTTCGTCGGGCATGGGGCCGTCTGGCTCGCGGATGAGGCCGACGATGTAGCGGGGCGGCTGTACCTGCTGGCCGGCTACTCTGGCGTGCAGTCTCGCCTCGATCGTGCCGGGCTGCTCGGTGATTGTGGCGGCGATGGTTTCGTATTCGGCGGCCAACTGGCCGATGCCGAGCCAGCGTTTGTGCTCTTGTGTCTTGGCTTGGTGGGCGGACGGTTCCGCGCCCGTGCTGGCTAATATGCGGGTGAGCACTTGCCTGGCGGTCTGCGCCTCGTCTGGGCTGTCCACATCGTGCCCGTGGTTGTCGCTGTCGAGGGCGACGTAGCAGGTGTTCGATTCCCGTCCTCGAGTGAGCGCGACATACAGGTTCTCCCGTGTCGTGGTGTCATCGGCGATGACGTGGGCGGTGTCGACGGTGACACCTTGCGTTCTGAAGGCGGTCAGTGCATAGCCGAGGTCAACATGGTCAGCGACGTACCCGGCAGGCAGCGTGACGGTGGCCCCGTACTGGTACCCGGCGCGGCGCGCCCTGAGCGAGCCGTCTGGGTTGACCGCCAACACGGTCCAACGGTCGCCGTTTCGTACCCAGCCCGTGCGCCCGGCGGTGATCCTGCGCTGGTTGAGCCGGGTGACTATCAGGTCGCCTTTGGAGGCGCGGCTACCGTCCGCGAGTTGAGCCTCACCGACTGGCGACACTTGGCCGTCGTAGATGCGCTGCGTTCTGGCTTTGGCGTTGAGGTCGGTAACAGTGTCGCGGTCTTGGGCGATCAGCACCGACGACAAGCCGCTGCTGAGGTCGCCCAGCCAGGCTTGGTAGGCGTCCTCGCGCATGTCGGTGGCGTCGCCTTCCTTGATGCGTCCGTGCTGGTCGTAGGCCTCGATGGCGGATACATCACCGTGGCGCAGCAGCAATGAGGCGTCTTTCTCCCATTGGTTGTGGAAGCGGTGGATGTCAAACAGTTCGGGTGCGTCGCCGCGGTCGGCAGCCAACAGATGGAACGCTCCCCCAGCCTGGACGGCCTGCAACTGCGCCCAGTCCCCGACGAGGACGATCTTCGCGTTTTGTTGTTCGCCGGCTGTGGCGATCTGGTCGAGCGCGAGGGTGCCACACAGGCTGGCCTCGTCAATGATGACCAGCCCGCCTTGGGGGAACTCGATGCCCTTGTTGCGATGATCGGCCAGCCATTTCGCGGTGTTCTCGCAGTTGATGCCCAGCTCGTCGGCCAAGACTTGCGCGGCGGTGGCCGACGGAGCCAAGCCGACGACCCTGTCGCGCCCGTAGTTTTGGTTCCAAGCTTCGAGCAGCGCCAACAGAGTGGTGGTTTTGCCTGCACCGGCTGGGCCGACGAGCAGATCAACCCGCCTGCCGGAGGCGGCAATCGTCTTGATCGCCTCCGCCTGATCGTCGCCGAGCGACAGCCAGCCTGACCCGCCAGGGTTGTCGATCACCGTGGGAACCATGCTCGGGTTGATTTTCGGCGCGGTAGTGTCCCGACCGAGCGCGAGCAGGTGTTCCTCGGCGGTATACACCGCTTCCGACGTGAACAGCGCGGAGTTGGTGGGCCGGAACTGGCTTGTCCCGTCCGCGCGCCCGAACCGGGCCGGGGTGTGCGCCAACTCGTCCGGTGTCAGCCGCACTGACAGGTTTTGTGCCAGGTCGGCGATGCGCTCGACCACTGTCTCCCGATCTTGAGCCGACGCGAACCTCAGCGCCATAGTCTGTCGGGTGGCTTCGGTGTGCAGGTTCCAGTGCGTCCAGGTCGCTCGGCGTTCCGACGCCCCCGTGACGGCCGCTTCGGCGTAGCGCTGTATCTGATCGTCGGGAATGTCGTCGGCCCGCAGCAAGGGCGGCGGCACGCTCGCGGCAGCGCGCCTCGACCAGGCGAGCGGGTCTTCGCCCAACTCTGCCTCGGCTTGGCCGCGCCAGGTCTGCACCAACTGGGCTAAGGACCGGACGCGTTTGCCTGGCCTGGTCGCCAACGTGGCCTGCTGGCGCAGCTTCGTCACCGTCGACCGGGACGGCGCGTGGCCGTGTTCAGCGGTGAACTTTGCAGCCAGCCGATCCTTCTCCGCCTCGATGGCGTTAGCGCGTTGAGAGAACAGCTTGCTCAACGCCGGCGGGATCGTGGCGATGGCCCACTCGGGGTTTCGATCTTGCCCCCTGTCGCGGGCGTCCCAGTCCAGGCCGAGGTCGCGAGCCAGGATGTCGGCCAAGATAGCGTCGTAATGCACCGACATGGCGACCGCCGCCGCGTGGGCCGGTCTACCGTCCAGCGCCAGCCAGCGCCCGTCCTCTTTCGACTGGACTTTCGCGGAAATGACGACGTGGGTGTGCAGGTCGGGGTCGCCGGCGCGGGAGTCCCAGTGGTCGAAACATGCCGCCGTCACACCCTGCACGCCGACTTGACGCACCGCGCCCGCTGAAGTGCCATCGTTGGCCGGCACAGTTGCGCCTGTTCTGGTGGCTGCGACCTGCCGCTCGAACAGGCCGATGACTTCGGTGACGGCTTCGTGGTGGGCGTTGGCGATGACTTGCTGCATACCGGCATCCGACAGACCCCACAACACCGACGCCGATTTCGGCATCGAAAACGAGTAGTCGAACCCGGCAACAGCCCGCCTTGTCTTCTTGGCGGCCTCCTCGGCGGCGATGCGTCGCACAGCCTCCACCCGGTCGACCGGACCGTCCGCGTCGTCGACGGCTTGCATCCGCTCGGCGATGCGTTTGTCGGCGTCGCGGTACACGGGGAACCGCTGCCCCAGCGCTGCACCGGTGACAGGATGCAGCCCTGCACCCAGCAGCAGCGCGAACTGCTGATCGGCCACCCTTGCGCCAGGCTGCAACCCTAATGCTGCAACCCCGGCACCCTCCCAAACGCCGGTCGGCGTGCCCGGTTCGGTGTAGTACTTCAGCACCGCCGACCATGATTCACGGTCACCGTCGCCAATCGCGACCGAGTTCAGGTAGTAGCGAAAGCCGTCACCAGCGGACACCACGTGCAACGTCACAGCCACGCCGCACCACCCGCGACGCTATCGTCAAACCTGCCCCAGATAGAGATGCCGGGCGGCGGCGAAGCCGACGCCCGAGCTATCTGCAAGACGAGTGAACACATACTCATACCTTTCAAGGGAAGTCAACGGACGGGAGTGATGGTGTAGCGGCGGTTGTGCGTCCAGGCGTCGAGGTCGGTGACGCGATAGAACACGCGGCCCCTCACGTTGATGGATGACGGACCACGGCGCGGCGATGCAGCGCGCCAGTTTGCCAACGTCTGACGCGCCACACCCAAATACGCCGCAGCCTCACGGGCCGTCAACAATCGCCCGTCACCAGGTGGCGCGGTATCGGGGACAAGCGTTGCGTCGCCCACATAAGCGACGCCCCCTTGCAGCACCTCGAGCGCAGCGGGGTCGCTCATGCAACATCGTCGCCTATCTTGCTTGCCTCATACTGGGCCTCCAGCCAGGCGAGTACATCCGACGCCTTGTAGGCGACGGCCTTCTTGCCCATCCGGAATGATCGCGGACCTTCCCCGGCGTGCCGCCACCACCGCAAAGTTGCGGGCGGACGGCCCAACACCTCAGCGGCCTGATTCGTCGTCATGATCTTGTCTGCTGACACTACTGACACAGAAACTCCTATAATCGTTGCAACAGTTAGACATATGTCTCACATTTATGGTAACACGCGAAACGGTTGACGATCAACACGACGCATGGTACGTTATTTCCATGACGCATACAGACTTCATTCCCGACCCGCCCGAACCAGCCGTGCCGACACCGCCCGCCGACGAGGCCTGGGAATCACGCTTCGGCGAACGAGTCAAGGCCTTGCGAACCGATCAAGGCTGGACACAAGAAGAATTCGGCAACCGCCTAGGCGAGCTCGGCTACCCGATGAGCCAACCCATCATCGCCAACCTCGAAGCCGGCAAACGCCCCACCCGCGTCGCCGAAGTCGCCGCCATCGCCACCGTCTTCAACATCCCCATCACCGCGTTGTTCGGCCCGCCCAGCCCCAGCGAAGAAGCCGCCCAGGACATCACCAAAGCCGCCGAAGCCACCGACCAAGCCATCTGGGACTACATCCGCCACGCCAACAACGGACACCGACTCGTCGACATCATCAAAGTCCAAGCCGACCGCCTCGCCACCGCGATGCAACAAGCCAGCGACACCGACGACCCCCAAATCAAAGAAGCACTCCAACGAGCCCAAGCGACCCTCACCTTCGCCCAAGGCACCTACGGACCGACACCCCTCGAACCAGGCGTCCCACTCGCCTGGCCCTACCCCGGAGCCGACGATGGCCAGCATTGAAAAGCGCGTCCGCAACGGCAAAATCCGCTGGTACGTGCGCTACCGTACCCCGGAAGGTGAGCAGCGCACCAAGACATTCGACCGGCAAGTGGACGCCAAGAACTACGTCACCGAAACGGAAGGCTCCCTGCTCGTCGGCGACTTCGTAGACCCACGCCTCGCCAAAGTCACCCTGGACGAATGGGCCGACAAGTGGTTCGCCAACAAGAAGGGCCTGGCCCCAACAACCCTCTCGCGCTACGACGACATCCTCCGCAAGCACATCAAGCCGCGCTGGGGAAAAGTGCCGCTGAACCGGATACGCCACGAGGACGTGCAGCAATGGCTCAACGACCTACCCCTACAAGCGGCATCCGTGCGGAAGGTTCATCGCGTGCTGTCGATGATGCTCGATTACGCGGTCAAAGCACGCCGCCTCGCCAACAACCCCGCCAGAGGTGTCGAACTGGGCCGGGTGAAAGCCAAACCCAAACGCTTCCTCACCCACGAGCAGGTCGATGTGCTGGCGCGCGAGGTCGGCGACGACTGGCGGCTGATTGTGCTATTCCTCGCCTACACCGGGCTTCGCTGGGGAGAACTAGCCGCACTTCGGGCCGACCGCATCGACCTGCTGCACCGACGCGCGATCATCGAACAGTCCTACAGCCCCATCAGGGGCAAGATGACGCTCTCGGACACCAAAGGCCACGAGCGACGCGAAGTGCCGATCCCCCGCTTTCTCGTCCCAGACCTGTACGCCCAGCTTGAAGGCAAAGGCCACGGCGACCTTCTGTTCACCGGCCCTAAAGGCGCGATCCTGCGCTCACAAACTCTCCGCCAAACCGTCTTTCCCCGCGCCTCCAAGACGCTCGGCTTGTGCGTCGAAAAGCTGGACAGCGAAGGCGAACCCATCCTCGACAAGAGCGGCGAACGCATCATGACCGGATTCTTGACGCCCCACGAGCTACGCCACACCGCCGCGTCGCTTGCCATCGCCTCCGGCGCCGACGTGAAAGTCGTCCAGCAGATGCTCGGCCACAAGTCGGCCACCATGACGCTCGACCTCTACGGACACCTATTCCCCGACCGCCTCGACGTCGTAGCCGATGCCATGGACGCCGCCCGGACCGCCGCCCTCGCTAGCCGATAACCGGCTCGCGGTACACACTCGCTGCCTTCTCATGTGTACCCAATGTGTACCCGGCCAACTTCAGGACGTTCCCAGACAAACGAAAACCCTAGTCAAAGTATTTCTGACTAGGGGTTTTGCCTTGTAGCCCCGAGCGGATTCGAACCGCCGTTTCAGCCTTGAGAGGGCCGCGTGCTAGGCCGCTACACAACGGGGCCAGGTGTTGCACCGGGGGCCGCTCAGGGCGACCCTGTTGGGGTACCAGGACTCGAACCTGGACTGACGGAACCAGAATCCGGCGGGCTGCCAATTACCCCATACCCCAGAAATCCGGCACAACGTCCACCAACTTTACGGGATGACTGGCCCTCAGGCAACCCGTCATTTGGGCGTCGTGGTGGCCACTCGCATTGCTCGTCCGATCAGCCAAGCCAGGCCCGCGATCACTACGTAGGCCAGGATATTCGCGCCGGCGGTGCCCCACCCGACCTCTGAGATGGCGCGGGCATCCGTCAGCGTACCCGACAGTGCGGGGTACCCGAACGCAAAGATGTTGTTGACCGCATGCATGGCGATCGCCGCCTCCAAGCCGCCCGTCATGACGACCAACGCACCCAGCAGCGCGCCGAACACAAACCGGTCGACCAGCAGCGGCAGGTTCTGCGTGCCGTGGGTGGCGGTGAACAACAGGGCCGAGACGACGACAACGATCCAGCGCTGCGTCAGCACCGCGCCGACCAACTGCTGCAGATAGCCCCGGAAGAAGTACTCCTCACCGGCTGCCTGCAACGGCCCCACCAGCACGATGATCGCCACGTACACCCACACATTCGGCGGCGGCGCCCAGTGGAAGTCGGTACGCCCAGACGTCGCCCAATAGACGATGTTGAACACGACGGCCGCTACCACAGCCACGATCGCCAGATAACGCCACCGCATGCCCGGCTGAACCGAAGCCAACCATTGAGGTGACTGACGATGGACGAACCGCATGGCCAGCACCGCAATACCGATGAAACTGGCGATAGCCAGGAACGACGCGAGAACACCTTCCGGGTGGCCGAAAGCGTTGGCCGTCGCCTGGAAGTCGCCGAAGCTGCCCGGCTTCCCGCGCAGTAGCCAGCCGATGCCATTGACCGCCGAGCTGATGATCGGACTCAGGAAGTACATACTCAGCAACATGATGGCCATACCCGTGACGGCCATCATGCCGGGGCGCTCCGAGCCCGCCAAAGCTCTTGTGTAGTCGACACCGTCAGCCGGTTCGTAAATGATCACCGACGATGTGGAAGTCTGCTTGCGAGGAGTCGCCATCACTTGTCGCCCTCCGCCACCACCGGATTGGTCAGCGTGCCCAGACCGCCGATTTCGACGCTGACGCTCTGGCCCGGCTCAAGCCGTCCGACCCCGGATGGCGTGCCCGACAAGATGACGTCACCGGGCAAAAGCGTGGCAAAACCCGACACCAGGGCGACGATCTCCGGGATCGAGCGCAACATGTCGGCCGTTGTGCCGTCCTGCTTGACCTCGCCGTCCACGGTCGTGACGATGTTGAGGCCGCCGGCCTGCTCCAACTCCATGTCTGTGACGATCCACGGCCCCAGCGGGCAGAAGGTGTCGAAGCCCTTGGCCCTGGTCCACTGGTCCTCTTCGTGCTGCAAGTCGCGGGCCGTGACGTCGTTGGCGCAGGTGTACCCGAAGATCACCTCGGCGGCCCGCTCGACAGGCACGCGACGGCAGATGCGCCCGATGACGATGGCCAATTCACCCTCATAGCTCAGGTGTGAGGTCTCGATGGGCTTGACGATCGGCTGCTCGGGGCCGATGACCGAAGTGTTCGGCTTGATGAACATCGTCGGGCTGGTGGGCGCCGGCCCGTGCCCCATCTCCGTGATGTGGTCGGCCCAGTTGAGGCCCATGGCCACAATCTTGCTTCGCGGTATCACCGGGGCAAGCAGTCGCACGGCGTCAAGGTCGTGGCGTGCGCCGGTGTACTTGACGGGCCCCGTCAAAGGGTCGGTCGTGATGGCGGCCACGGTGTTTGGGAACTGGCCTTGGTCGGTGTCGAGTTCGACAACACCGAAAGTCGGGTCGCCCCCGGGGAGGGCAAATCTGGCGATACGCATGGGGCAAGTTTACCGGAGATGACCGGGTACACCCGGCGCCCTCGACCCAGCCCGCACGCCACCCAATCAGGCGCCGTATCCCTTGACCAAACCGTACAGGTAGGCGTCGGCCAGCGCCTCCCACGACGCCGACACCACATTCGTGCCGACTCCCACCGTCGTCCACCGGTTGCTGGCCTCGTCGATGGTGTCGATCAACACCCGCACCGTGGCGTCGGTACCGCGTCCGGCATCGAGAATGCGCACCCGGTAATCGACCAGTTCGTAGTGGTCGACGGACGGGAAACTGGCCATCAGACCTTGCCTCAGGCCGTCGGCCAGAGCGTCCAGAGGGCCGTTGCCCTCGCCCACCCGAACGATCCGCTCGTCCCCCACCATCAGTGTTATCTGAGCCTCGGAACTGTCGACATCGTCGTCGCCCATGGTGACGGCCCGCCAACGCGTCACCTCGAAAGGTTTGCGCAGGCGCCCAGCGACGTCGGCGGCCAGCAGTTCGAAGCTGGCGTCCGCCGCTTCATACGAATATCCGGCAGCCTCGCGCGCCTTGACGGTTTCGACGATATCGGCCACCACATGCTCGCCCGACACGTCGATACCCAATTCGCGCGCCTTCATCTCGACGTTGGCCTTGCCCGAGGCGTCGGAGATCAGCATCCGCATGTGGTTGCCCACGTCCTCCGGCGCAATGTGCTGGTAGAGGTTCTCGTCCACTTTGAGGGCGGACGCGTGCAGCCCCGCCTTGTGGGCGAAGGCCGACGCGCCGACGTAGGGCTGGCGCGGCTGACGCGGCTGGCCGGCGATGTCGGCGATGGCGTTGCTGACATGTGTCAGCGAGCCGAGCTGTTCGGCCGTCAGCAGACTCCAGCCGTATTTCAGGTGGAGATCGCCGATTAGCGGCACCAGATCGAGATTGCCGGTGCGCTCGCCGTAGCCGTTCATTGTGCCCTGGGCCATCAAGGCGCCGGCGTCGATAGCCGCCAGCGAGTTGGCCAGCGCACAGCCAGTGTCGTTGTGGCAATGGATGCCCAGCGGCACCCCGATCGTCAGCGTCTGCGAGACGACGTCCGAAATCTGGGTCGGCAGCATGCCGCCGTTCGTGTCGCACAGCACAACCCAGGACGCCCCGGACTCAGCGGCCGTCTTGGCGACCGAGCGCGCATAGCCCTCGTCGCCCAAAAACGAATCGAAGTAGTGCTCGGCGTCGACGATCACCTGCTTGCCCTGCTTGACCAGCCACTCCACCGTGTCGGCCACCATCGCCAGGTTCTCGTCCAGGCTGGTCTTGAGAGCCGACTTCACGTGCCCGGCATGGGCTTTGGCCACGATGCACACCCATTGCGTGCCGGCGTCCACCAGCGCCGCCAGCAGCCGATCATCGCCCGCTTTCCTGCCCGGCTTACGCGTGGCCCCAAAAGCCACCAGCTGGGCCTGCCGCATTTTGAGTTCTCGCGCCTCGGAGAAAAACTGGGTGTCCTTGGCGTTGGCGCCGGGCCAGCCGCCCTCAATGAACGACACCCCCAACCCGTCCAACAGATCGGTGATGCGCAGCTTGTCCGCGACTGAAAGGTGGATGCCCTCCTGCTGCGAGCCATCGCGCAGGGAGGTGTCGTAGAGGTAGAAACCCTCGGGCTCGTTCGGCAACATCACGCCACCTTCAGCATCCACTCGAATGGGTCGGCGCTGCGCCCCCACTGGATATCGCACAACGCTTTGCGTAGTTCGAGGGTCTTGGTGTGATCGCTGGCGGTGTGGGTGCCATTCTCGTCCTTCAAAGACGCGATCGGCACGACGACGGCCGCCGTACCGCAGGCGAACACCTCTTTGATGTCGCCGCTGTCGAGGCCCGCGTACACTTCGGACAACTCGATGGGGCGCTCGACGGGGGTCAGCCCCACCGACGGTGCCAACGCGAGCAGCGAGTCCCGGGTCACACCAGCCAGCACATTGCCGTTCAAATCTGGCGTCACAAGCTCGTCCTTGGCCGTCACCATGAAGAAGTTCATGCCGCCCAGTTCTTCGATGAAGGTGTGGGTGGCGGCATCCGTGAACAATACCTGCGAGCAACCGTTCTGGTAGCCGACCTCACCTGCCAGCAGGGACGCGGCGTAGTTGCCGCCGCATTTGGCCGCGCCCGTGCCGTCGTGGGCGACACGCGAGAAGCCCTTCACGACCCAGATATCGACGGGCTGGACACCTGATTTGAAGTACGCGCCGACTGGCGAGGCGATGCAGCAATACAGAACCGTCTTCGCCGACCGCACACCGAGAAACGACTCGTTGGCCATCATGAAGGGCCGCACATACAGGCTTTGCTCCTCACCGCCCGGCACCCAGCGGGCGTCCAACTTCACCAGGTTGACGACGGAGTTCATGAAGTCGCCTTCTGGCAGCACGGGCAACGCCAGGCGGCGGGCCGAGTTCATGAATCGCACGGCGTTGCTGTGCGGACGAAACAGCCATATCGAACCGTCGGCGTGGCGGTAGGCCTTCAGTCCCTCGAAGATTTCCTGCCCATAGTGGAATACGGCGTTGGCCGGGTCGACCGGCATTGCGCCGTAGTCCATCAGCCGGTCATTGTGCCAGCCGGTCTCGTTGTAGTCGGCCAGCGCCATGTGATCGGTGAAGTATTCGCCGAAGCCGGGCTCTGTGTTTATCTGGGCGATCACATCGTCGCCGAGGAAGGTGGCATCCGTGGGGATCTCAAAGGTCATGCTCATAGCTCAACCCTAGCCCGCCGACGGACGGATGGGTGGCCGTGGGTGCTACGGTGAGACTGGCGGGCAAAACCTCGCGTCACCCACTAGAGTTCAGTCCATGCCTACTGGACTCACTCCATTCAAAATCGGCGTCATCGCTGGCGACGGTATCGGCCCCGAAGTCACGGCCGAGGCCGTCAAAGTATTGCGGGCCATGACCGGGTCGGCGCTCGATTTCACGAGCTTCGACCTTGGCGCCAGCCACTGGCTGGCCACCGGTGAAGTACTCGACGACGACACCCTGGCCCAACTCGACAGCCAAGACGCCATCCTGCTGGGGGCCGTCGGCGCCGCCCCCGGGTCGACGCAAATACCCAGCGGCTTGCTGGAACGCGGCCTGTTGTTGAAACTCCGATTCGCCTTCGATCACGGGTTGAACATCCGTCCCAACGTGCTGTACCCGGGGGTGACGACGCCTCTGGCTCCGGCCATCGTGGATCGCGGGCCCATCGACTTCGTCGTCGTCCGCGAGGGCACCGAAGGACCCTACGCCGGGGTTGGCGGCGTGCTGCGCAGCGGGACGCCGGACGAGGTGGCAACTGAGGTTTCCTTGAACACTGCGATGGCTGTTGAGCGCTGCGTCCGGGACGCATTCCGGCGGGCGTCCGAGCGGCGCAAGCACGTCACCCTGCTACACAAGCACAACGTACTGACCAACGCCGGGGGTCTTTGGCGACGGATATTCGACGGGGTTGGCTCATCCGATTTCCCCGGCATCGAACGCGACTATCTGCACATCGACGCCGCCACCATCGCCATGGTGCAAGACCCGCAGCGCTTCGACGTGATCGTCACCGACAACCTGTTCGGCGACATCATCACCGACCTGGCAGCCGCCGTGACGGGTGGCATCGGCCTGGCGGCAAGC
>Ga0123357_10000773_pt1 | contig 32300 bp, 25 predicted proteins | sample TergutEmb28metaG_FD_89873 | JGI IMG/M metagenome (GOLD analysis project Ga0123357, IMG submission 89873) | Embiratermes neotenicus P4 segment gut microbial communities from Petit-Saut dam, French Guiana - Emb289 P4 | ecosystem: Host-associated > Arthropoda: Insects > Digestive system > Gut ...
ATTCATGACGACTCCACTCAGACGGGCCGATCCCTTTGCTGCAAAGGTCGTACGGCGCTCCTCGAGCCTGCGGCGTACGTACAGTACGCCTCGGCTCTGCGGTGCGGCGTGCGCCCTTCTCGCCCTGAGGTCCCGCCGAAGGCGGCCGGGCAGCGCCGAAGGCGCCGCGCAAGCATCGGCCGTCTGCAGAAATCGCGTCATGAATTCTCCGGGCTAGCCTCGATTCGCTCGCCACGGCTGTCGAACTCGCTCTCATCGCAGGCGACTTTTGCACGGCCCGTGATCTCCGTCAGCTCGGCGCGCAGCAGTTTCCGAACAAAAGAAAAGCACCGCGTCCGGGCTCGGGGGGGGGAAGCCTCAACGCGGTGCCACCCCAATGCTAGCGAGTTTCGTACCAACCGTAAACCATTGAAATCACGTCGGCGAGTGCCGCGTCGCTATCATGCTTGAAGGGTCGGGCCGTCAGCTTTGCAATCCTTCGAGCTAGATATTTTTCAGGTGACTACGAACGAAGCCGAGCGGCGGCGCTTGCTCTCAGGCGCGGAGGCTGCGAATGCCCGCCTGGTGAACCTTGCCTGGCAACTTGCGCCCAACGATGCTTTCGGCGGCTCGCGCCGCCTCGACGAGCCGTTCGAGATCGACGCCCGTGCCGACGCCCATGCCGTGCAACATGTAGACGAGATCTTCGGTGGCCACGTTTCCGGCGGCGCCGGGCGCATACGGACAACCTCCCAATCCGCCAACCGACGCGTCGAAATGACGGATCCCGAGCTCGAGCCCGACAAGGATGTTCGCGAGCGCCGCGCCGCGCGTGTCATGCATATGCATGGCGATCGCGGCGAGAGGCAGCGTGTCGAGCGCCCGCATCACGATGTCGCGCGTAAGCCTCGGCGTGCCTGCGCCAATCGTGTCGCCGAACGAGATTTGGTAGCAACCCATGTCGAAGAGTTTCTTCGCGATGGCAATGGACCGCTCGGGGGCCACATCCCCTTCGTAAGGGCAACCCCAAACTGTGGAAACGTAACCGCGGACGCTCATGCCGGCTTCACGCGCAGGACCGATGGTCTCTTCGAATGCGCAAAGCGTCTGGTCGATGGTCTTGTTGACGTTCTTTTTATTGTGGGTTTCGCTGGCGCTCACAAAGACGGCAATCTCTTTGATGTCCGCCTTTTTTGCGCGATCGAGACCTTTTGGGTTCGGGCACAAGGCGCTCAGCCGAACGTCGTGCAGAGGGCGCTCGCGCAGCACTCTGGTGAGTTCGTCCGCATCTGCGAGCTGGGGAATCCACTTTGGAGATACGAAACTCGTGATTTCGATTCTCTCTAGACCAGCGGCGACGAGTGCGTCGATGAGACGAACCTTGCCCGACAGCGGCACCGTGGCGTTCTCGTTTTGCAGACCATCACGAGGCGAGACCTCATAGAGGCTGACGCGATCCGGAACGGAAGACAGCGGGTTCTGCGACACCTGCGCGTTCACGTGACGCCGCTCGCCGGCGCGGCCACGCGCACGTGCTCCTTCGGCCCCCAGAGCGCTGCCCGAAGCTCCTCGACGCGTCCGCGAGCCTTGTCGAGACGCGCTGCCCATGCGTCGACTTCAGCCCTTGCCGCGGCCTCGTCCTTCTCGCCCGACGCGCGCGCCTCGCGAGCTGCATCGAGCACTTCAAGGATCTCTCGATAAAGCTCCTCTCCCGCCGTGACCACCCACGCGTCGAGCTTCTTCGCAAAATCTTCGATCATCTCTTCGAGCTTCGGCCCGATCTGCTTGGACGCGTGGCGAATGATTTCTGGCGCCTCCTCCTTTGCGCGTTTCTTGTATTCTGCATCGACCCGATCGCGCACAGCGAGAGCAAGGAGCGGAGCTGCCAAAACGAGCATGCCGCCCGCGACGAAGTTCACGGCGATCATCGTGCCGATGCCGATCATCAAGACGCCAGCAACGCTCGCGTCGTAGCGGAACGTGTCGATCTGGATGTCGAGCTTCTTCACGTCACCGCCGAGTGTTCCAGCGACGCGCTTGCTTGCTTCGTGAGCGTCCTCCTTGATGAGCGCAATCGTCTTCTCGGCAAGCGCCTCGAGCTTCTGCGCGATCTCTTTGCCCTCGGCTTCGGCCCATTGCCGAAACGTGTCTTCGAGGAAGGAGGGAAGGAACTTGCGAAGATCGTCTTTTTTCGCCGAGTCGATGACGTTCGGAAGTTGGCGCACGGTCTCGTCGACGAAACGATCCAAATCCTTTTGCGCGGCAACCTTGACGCCGCTCACCTCTTCGCGGATGCGCATGCGGCGCTGTTCGAGCGTGTCGGCCTGACCGGCGAGATCCGCCTCGAGCATTTTGATGCGACGCTCGAGCTCCTCGGTTTTCATGGCGATCGACCGGCGCCGTGCGTCGACCCCTTTGGCGAGGAGACTGCCCGCGTTGACTCCTTCGCCGAGCGCGTTGTCGAGCAGAATGCGCCCGCGCTCTTCGGCGAGAAACACGGTGAGGTGCGAGAGCAGCTCGGGCATGCCGCTCTCGGCTTGCCGGCCGAGGAGCGCCGTCTCCGCACTGACCGGGAAAACAACGGGATCCTTGACGAGGTGGGCGAGCTGCGAGCGCGCATACGCGAGCGCCTCCGTCTTTTCGTCGTTGTTCAGGATATCCCATTTCGTAATCACGAAAACGATCTTGTCGCGCGATGCTTTGAGAAGTTTGTCATTCAAAAAAAGCCGCTCGCTCTCTTTCAGAATCTGCCCGGCATCCAAAAGGAACAAGACGGCGTCGGCGCGCGGGATATAGCTGTAGGTAATGTCCGCACGCTGAAGCGACAGATCGTTGACGCCTGGCGTGTCGACGAGGAGAACGCGCTCACGCAGAAGGGGCGCGGGGTAGCCGACCTCGAGATAATCAATCTCATGGACACTCTTTCCACCGACCGAGAAGTTTCTCGTCTCGTCGAATGCAATGGGCGCACGGTGGCCAGATTGATAAACAATGGTGGCCTCGGGCGCGTCGGCGAATTTGAGTTGATGGATGGCCGCCGTGGTCGGCGTGACGCCAACGGGGAGCACGCGCTCGCCGAGCAAGGCATTCACGAAGGTGGATTTCCCGTGATTGAACTCGCCAACAACGACAAGGTGAAATCGATCTTCCTCCAGCTTTTTGACGAGCTCTCGATCGAGACGGTCTTTTAGGCTCCTCGCGCCGAGCCCGCGTGCAATGTCGGAGAGTTCCTCGAGCGCCAGAGTCACATCGAGCTTTCGTTCGCGAAATCCTTCGAGCATAGCGGTTCTCTTTCTCTCTCTTCTGCCGTCGCCAAGCCGCGTTATGCGTCGCCCTTGAGCAACGCCTTCACGCGCTCGTCGACTTCTACCATCGTGAGGCCGGCCGTCCCATTGCTGGTTCGCTTTCGATAGAGCTCGCTCTCGCCAAAGATACGCATCGCGAGCACGCGCTTTGGCAAATACGGATGGGAGGCGAAGGCCTCCATATACCGACCAATACCGTCCTTGCCTTCTTCGTATTGCTCGAGGAACACGTCGATATTGAATTCGTCATAGAGTTTGCGCGAACCGAGCACGAGTTTCGTGAGCGCGCGCGCCGCGACGTGCTCATTCTTCGCGCAGAGCATGCCCGCGCGATCGCACGTGATCTCCGCGCGGCGCGACCACGCATTGAGCGGGAGCATGGCGGGCGCGACGAGCACGCCGAGATAAGCCTGCGCGACGAGCTTCAAATAGTGCAGCGTCGTGAGGTAAACGACGTGCTTGTTGTGGATGTGGCCGCACTCGTGGCCGAGCACGGTGCGAAGCTCCTCATCCGTGTAATGGTCAACGAGTGCAGAATGCACCATCACGAACGACTCGTCATCCGTGCCGTACGTGGCGGCGTTGAGCGTTGGGTTATTGACGATGTAGATCTGGGGTGCCTGGATGCCGAGCGTCTCGGCGCACTCGCGTGCAATGCCATAGATACGCGGAAATTGCCTATCGGACACGCGCACGGCGTTGCCGAGAAGCTGCCCGCGCCAGACCTGCCTGTACATGCGCACGGTGCTTGCCACAGCGAGCTCGATGGGCTTGGCCTGCTCGAACGTGGCGCGCGTTTGCCGATCGAGGACATACGAGTAGTCGTGCTCGCCCTCCTGAGCACCACCGGTGCGCTCCGCCCTTTTGCGGATCACGAAGGCATTGAAGTCGAGCGTTGGGGCTTCGGCCATGATTCCTCTTTCAGCGGCTGTTCATGAGGGAGAGCGCAAGACTAGCAGGCCTCTCAAAAACTCCCATCGGTCGCAGCGACGCATGATCGGCGCGACGTTGGACGCAACAAAAGAAAAGCTCCCGGCAACGCGTCTGTTCGCGCCGGGAGCTCGAACCACTTGTTTTTGGTTGGGCCTGCCAGATCTGACGGGACAAGCAGGCAACCGCAGGTTGATTGCGCTGGGAAACACCTCCGTGGTGGGGCCCGCGTGAGACGCGAGCAAGTTGAGAATGAATGACGGGATGCGATGAGTAACGATGCGAATATGAGAAACGGAACAATGGAGGTTGATTGAAACGAAAGGACGCGAAACAGATTGTCTGGTCTCGCGTCGCCTTCGTGCATGATGACAACGGACACCTTCGTTCTGTTCCCGACGCCCGCAATTTTGATCATCGAGCACCGCCGCCATGGCTGCGGCAACGTCGGCTAATGAGTTCTCCTCTGGAACCGTTGCGAGCGCCGCAAAGCTAGGAAGGCCGACCGAGGAATACTCGGAGTATTTTGAGGGAGGCCGACCGAAGATTTGCGGCGCGCAGCAGGTTCCGGAGGAGAACGGATGAACGAGCTCGAAAAGATCGCGTCTCTTGCAGCTTGCTTTGGTAGCGGCAGTCCTTGGGTACGCGTCGGCATCGGCGATGACGCGGCCGTCCTCGACTCTTTCACAGGCTCGCTCGTGTGGACCGTGGACGCACAGGTTGAAGGCACGCATTTCCGTTTCGACTGGGCAAGCTTCTACGAAGTTGGTTTTCGAAGCTTCATGGCGGCCGCAAGCGATCTCGCTGCCATGGGCGCCGATCCGGTTGCGGCGCTCTCTTCGTTGGTGCTGACGACTGCGTTCGACGACGCGGCGCTCGGCGCGTTCTCCGCTGGGCAGGCGGACGCCGCGCGCGATGTCGGCGCACCCATCGTCGGAGGAAACCTTGCGCGCGGTGGCGAGATGTCCGTGACCACGACGCTGCTCGGGCGGACAGCACGTCCCGTCCTGCGCAGCGGCGCGCGCGCCGGTGATCTCGTCTTGCTCGCGGGCGACGTGGGGCTCGCGGGCGCCGGACTGCTGGCACTCCGTCATCACGTGCATGATACACAAATTGCATCATGCATCGAAGCCTGGCGAAGACCTCGCGCGCGTATCGACGACGGACGCATGCTCGCGACGTTCGCGCAAAAAGGGCATGCGCATGCGGCCATCGACATCTCCGACGGGCTGGCGCGCGATGCTTGGCACGTCGCCGAGGCGAGCGCCGTTCGGATCATCTTCGACGCCGAGCACCTCGTCGCCCACGGTGGACCGAGACTCCGCGCGGCGGCGAACGTGCTCGGACGCGATCCGCTCGATCTCGCTCTGTACGGAGGAGAAGACTACGCGCTCCTCGCGACGAGCGACATGCCCATCCAAGGCTTCTCGTGCATCGGCGTCGTCGAGAGCCGCGCAGCCGACGAGCCGCGCATCCTCGTTCGCGATCCCTCAGGAGTCCGCGGAATCGAGCCACGCGGCTTCGATCACTTCATTGTATAATACACGCTAACGGATCGCGCGTCTCATAGTCCAGAGCACACAGCGGGGATGTTCCGGCCTGCAAGCAATGTCTTGAACACGGCGAGCTCGGGAGCGGTGCCGCCCGCGCCCATCTGCTTGGCCGTCGCGTCGCATTGGTTGGCAGCAGCAGTGAGCATGCCGGCTTCGGGCGATGCGCCCATGGCCTTGGCTTGAACGCGCAGTTGCTGGCAGCATTGCTTGAGGCGCGCCACGTTCGCCGGAACGGCGGGGCCGGTCGCTTTTTTCGCTGCATCCGCGTCTGCGGCGGAATCCGCGTCCTCACCTGCATCCTCGACGAGTGGCTCGAGGGGAACGGGAGCGGCTTCCACGGGCTCCGGCGGAGGCGGCGCCGCGTCGACAGGCTCGGGAGCCTTCTTCGGGCAGGCAACGAGCAGTGGCAACGCGCTGAAGACAGCAAACGCGAAGAGGCTGCGGCGGGGCGAAAGACGCATTTAGAATTCTCCTTATAGTCGTTCAATATCGGATATCTGGCGCACCCTGCAACAATCCGGTGCGCAACCGCGGTCTCCCCGCCCGCTCGACCGCAGACTGAGATAACGTGACGTGCCATGCACAAGGTCTTCTTGCCCATCGCACTTCTCACGGTCGCGAGCGGGCTGCCCATCGCATGCTCGAGTAACAACCCTCCGCCAGCCGCACCGACCCCGAATGCCAATGCGGGGGCAACATGGGACAGTGGGGCGCCGCCCGTGGCGCCCCCGGTCGCCAACGACACGGGCACGCCGAATCTGTTGGAAGCGACGATGGATGCTGCAATCGATCTTGCGATTAGGAATCAATCGGCTCAGGCCGCTCCATCCATGACACCCGAAGGTCAGGCCGGGCGCGCGACACTCCAACAAGGCCAGAGCTTCAGCATGGTCGTCACGCTGCAACCGAATCAGTGTTACACGGTGATTGGTTATTCCCCTCCCGGTCAAGTCACGCAGCTCGACATGAAGCTCATGGCGCAGCCGCTCAACATCCAGGCAGGTGCGTCGAGCACGAAGGAAAAGAACCTACCCGTGATCGGCAAGGGCAAGACCGCTGCACTCTGCCCGATCTTGCCCGTGCCCATCGCATACAGGCTCGACGCGGTGGCCACACAGGGCGCCGGGCGCATCGGCGTGCAAGTTTTCTCCCGACCCAAATGATTCCATCCGTTGGGCGGCCACGGGGGGCCGCCCCTACGAATGTGTTGTCGATTGTAGGGGCAGGCCCCCGTGCCTGCCCGAAGGCGCACGCCGCATGGTGTCACAAGGCCGAGAGAAACGTCCAGGCGGCATCTCGCGCTGAACGCGGAACGTCGTGTCCGTTGCCGCTTGTCTCGCACCACACCACGCTCGCACTGCAGCCCGCGTAGATGGTGCACCCGTCACTCTCCGACGCCTTCCCGCTGCAGTGATTGGTGTGTAGCCACTGATCGCGGCTACCCTGACCCGTGGAGAATGCAACGGATCCGTCGTCGCGATCGTGGTGGATGAAAACGGTCATCGGCACTTCGCACTGGACGTTCTCCGGTCCTCCGCCGGACAAAGCGACGATCGCGCGCACGGTGCTCGGGCGAACGCAGCCGAGCTGATTTGCGAAGTAGCCGCCCGAGCTCCAACCGAATGCGAACACGCGCGCTTCGTCGACGCAGAGCGTGCTCTTCATGCGTTCGACGAGCGCGTCGAACAGCGGGAGATCTTCGGTCTTGCCCCAATGCGGCGCGAAATTGTCGGCCCAGACGCGACGAACGACGGCGTCTGGGTAGACGGCGATCATGGAGTCGGCAAGGGCTTCGCCCTGCGCGATCAGACGGTGGAAGGAGGAGCCGTTGCCGCCCGAACCGTGGAACATCAAGACGAGCGGGTATGCGCGGCTCGAATCGTAATGTGCGGGCAGCGAGATCTCGTAAGAACGCTGCGCCCCGTCCGCCAAGATAGTTGCATGTTGCACGCTCGGCGGAGCCTGCCCGCACCCCGCGCTCGGTCGCACGGCAAGGCGCGCACCGCCGTCGAAGGAGGTTAGCCGCACCGCAGCCGGCGCATTCGTGAGCGAATCGCAACGGCTGCATGCGCCGAACGCTCCGAACAGAGCAACCATGGCGAGCAAGGCGAGACGGTTCATGAGCCACCGAGCTCAGCGCACACGCTGGCGAGCGCTTCATCGAACCACCGATGGATGGTCTTCGGGAATGGCCACATCCAGCCGTAGTCCGGTCCAACGAAACGGCGAACGACGGGCTCGCGGAGCTTTGCGGCGGCATCCACACCGTAGATCTCGGCGGTGGCGCGGATGGTCTCGACATACGCTTCCCATTCGATGCGCGCGCGCCCCCAGGCAAGAAAGAGCGGCAAGACCGGCACGAGATACGCGAACGCCATCGGGATATCGCCCATGCGCCTTCTCTGGCGCAAATGCACGCGCTCGTGGCGCAAGAGGATGTAGCGCTCATCGTCGCTCATGGCGTCCCAGTCGTCGGGCACCCAGAGCACGCCGAAGAGCACCGTATGATAATGTGTAAGATACATGCGTTGACCGCCGAGCGTCACCGTCACGAGCGCCACGTGGATGGCCTTCTGAAGCACGCTATCGCGTTTCTTCTCGATACGAAAATTCGGAAACTCCGCGCGAATCTCCTCCAGAAAAGCGTCGGTGCGGTTCATGGCTCGCGTCCGGTGGAAGGATATGCACTGTCCGAAAGCCGGACGAGCATGCCCAAGCGCTTTCGAAAACCGCGCGAGAGCAATGCCGCCGCAAGCGGGCTCTCGAGAGCGGGCACGCCATCGATCGAGCCGAGGAAGATCGCACGATCGTCGACGTGCGCGATCGCAACGAGCGCGTCAGCGATCACGCCGGCACGGGGTGTCGCGAGCTCGCCCGGCGTCGAGAACGTTGCGAGGTGATGCCCGCCGCGCGCGAGCCACACAATGAGTTCCCCGTGGGACAAGACGACGCGCGCACCGGCAGCACGTTGCGCCCGCAGGGCGGCCGGCCACGGGAGCAGCGCGCCGTAGGGATTGGCGGGATCGGTGGCAGAGAGAACGACGAATCGCTCATCCTCGCGTTCTTCGCGTGAGAGTTCACGCAGTCGCTCCGGAGCACCGGGCAGCGCAAATTGGAGCGCACCAGGGCCGGCCACGAAGTAGCCCCGACGTACGCGCCCCTGATCCTCCATCGCGCGATAAATCTCGTAGAGCGACGCAAACCCTCCAGCGATTGCCTCCGCGTGCGCCACTTCGCGCAAGACGACGCCATAGCGATCGAGGAGGTTGCGAGCCATTGCGGTGAAGCGCTCCGTAGGCGACGGAGAGATCTCCCAATGCAACCGGCGAAGCGACCATCGACCTTCTGCTCCGCGCGGGACAAACCGCGCCATTGTCGGACGTCTTGCCCGACGTGGATTTCGACGTTCCTCCTTTGTTCCCAAGCTTCGAAGTGGTTCGAACGTGTCGTTGGTGACTTCGCCAGCCCAAACGAGATCCCAGAGCGCAGCGAGCACGTCCGCAGGAAACGCGCCGAGAGCGCGCACGATTTCATTGAAGAAGAGCGCACCCCGGCGCGTGAAAAGCTCGCGCAATTTGTCGTGGAGCGGACCGGCCTGGGGTGCATCACTGTCTTCAGGTTCACGCGCGAGCAACGGCTCGTGATCGGCGAGATAGAGCGCGACGAGACCGTCGTTCTTGCCGATCGACTCGATGCCGGCCCAGACGACCTCACCGGAGGCAAGGAGCATGTCGAGATGATGCGGACGATAGCCCGGGATGCGCGCTGGCAAGATCTCCGTTTCGAGCACCGACGCAGGCAACGGGCAACCTTCGAGTTGCATGATCACCTGAAGGAGATCGATCGCGTGATCGAGCACACCAGCCCCTCGCGGCGTCACGTTCTGCCACGCCATGAGAAAGCGCGCGAACGCGGATGCCGAAGCAGGGACAATGGCCTGACGGAGCTTCGCGAGCGTCTTGTGCTTGAGCGCGCGCAAAACTTCCGCATCGCAATATTCGATCACACCCGGAGCGAGATCCGTGCGGTAGGTGCCTCGAAGGATTTTGCCGCTCGCAACGAGCGGCTCGAGCACGTCGCTGACCACCTCCTCGCCGAGCCCCCAGCGCTTCATGAGATCCTCTGCCGTGAACGGACCGTGCGTTTTCGCGTGGCGAAGAACGAGGCTCGCAAGGGCATGATCCACAGGAGCCATGAAGGCATCGGGCACACCGCGATCGATCGCGATGCCGAGCGCATCGCGGTAGCGCCCCGCGTCCTCGACCGCGATGAATCGATCCTCGTTTGCGATGCGAACAGAAAGGGCCCTGCCTTCGGTCAGAAGAAGCGACAACCAATTGGTTGCATCGTCGGGCTCCTCAGCAACCATTTGGTTGCGCGTGAGATCGCCGAGGCGGAGCAGCAGATCGGCGAGCGCGTCGGCGTGGCGAAGCGGATGACCGAGGAGTTTTCTCTCGTGCTCCAGGATCACGTCGGGATCGAGGAGCCTCCGGATCTCGGCCTCGCCAAGAAGTTCTTTTAGTTGACCGTGATCGATCGTGAGCGCGTGGGCTCGGCGCTCGGCCGCGGGCGCGTCCGCGTCGTAGATGAAATTTCCAACGAAGGAGAAGAGCAGCGACGAAGCGAACGGCGAAGGGAACGGGCGATCCACGGTCACGACGCGGATCTTCTTCGACGCGACACCGCGCAAGATCTCGGTGAGCGCGGGCATGTCGAAGGCGTCCTTCAGGCACTCGCGATACGTCTCGAGCAAGATCGGAAACGACGGATATTCACTCGCGACCGCGAGCAGATCGGCCGAGCGCTTTCGCTGCGCCCAGAGCGGCGTGCGCTTGCCGAACGAACGCCTCGGCAAAAGCAGCGCGCGTGCGGCGGCTTCACGAAAACGAGCAGCGAAGAGCGATGTTCCATTGAGCTCGCGCGTGACGATGTCGACGATCTCATCGGGCGACGGAAAGAGCACCTCGATCGAAGGCGGCGCAGTGTCAGCGGGGACGCGAAACACGAGGCCGTCGTCCGTGTAGACTACATCGATGCCCCCTGAGGTCCCGCCGGAGGCGGGCCGACCTGCGCCGAAGGCGCCGTGAACAGTGCTTGCTTCGCGTAACTTCGCGAGCGCCGCCATCGCCCACGGCGCATGAACGCGATTGCCGAACGGCGAGAGCACGCAGATGCGCAGATCGCCGAGCTCGTCGGGGACGCGTTCGACGACGATATGGCGGTCGGTGGGGACGGCACCCGACGTCTTGATTTGCTCGCGCACGTAGTCGACGAGCGAGGCGGCCGAGTGTGCATCGAGCCGGTGCACGCCCTCGAGCATCGCGCGCGCGTCGTTCGGTGCGAGGTTCGCGATCTCGCGTGTGAGCTTGCCGATGCGCGTTCCAAACGCAAAGCTTCGACCCGCACGATCACCGTGCCAAAACGGCATCTTTCCCGGCATGCCCGCGGCGGGCGTCACGATGACTTGATCCCGCGTGATGCGTTCGGTGCGCCACGACGAGGCTCCGAGCAAGAAGATCTCACCTACACGCAGCTCGAAGACCATCTCCTCGTCGAGCTCGCCAACGCGCCGGCTCACGTGGCTCTTCGATGCGAACGTGAGAGCTGCGTCATCGCCCGCGAGAAAGACGCCGTAAAGACCGCGATCCGGGATGGTGCCGCCATTCAGGATCGCTAAGCGCAGCGCGCCGTGCCGCGAATGGATCACGCCACGTTTTCGATCCCACGTGATGCGCGGGCGAAGGTGCGCGAACTCGTCGGACAGATAGCGACCCGCGAGCATGTCGAGAACACCGTTGAAGCTTTCGCGCGGCAGCTCCGCGAACGGGGCAGCGCCTCGCACGAGATCCCAGAGCGCTTCAACCTCGGTCTCGATGCCGATCGACACGATGGCCACGATCTGCTGCGCGAGAACGTCGAGCGGATTTCGCGGATAGAAAGTTTCTTCGACGTCGTTGCTCTCGATGCCTTGCGCGGCAGCAGCGCACGCGAGGAGATCTTGCGCGTGCTTCGGAACGAGCACGCCGGTAGGCACACCGCCAACGTGGTGGCTTGCGCGACCGATGCGTTGGATCCCCGACGCCACCGATGGCGGCGCCTCAACTTGGATGACTTGATCGACGGCGCCCATGTCGATGCCGAGTTCGAGTGACGACGTTGCGACGATGGCGGGCAAGATCCCAGCTTTGAGACGCTCTTCGATGTCGCGCCGCTTGTCTTTCGCGACGGAACCGTGATGCGCGAGCGCGATCTCGCTGCCCGCGAGATCGTTCAAACTTGCCGCGAGCCGCTCGGCGAGCCTGCGGCTGTTGACGAAGATCATCGTCGAGCGAGCCGCACGAATACGCCGCGCGAGGTGCGCGTGGATCTTCGGCCAGATGCTTCGTGTCACGTTCTGTGCGGCTGCGTCGGGCTCAGGCTCGGGCAGCGGCGGCGGGACTTCGACTGTGATCGAGAGCGTCTTTCTCGAACTGGCATCGACGACCGTAACAGGTCTTGCTCGCCTGCCCTTCACGTCGAAACCGCCAAGCAAGCGAGCAACTTCGTCGAGTGGCTTCTGTGTCGCCGACAGACCAATGCGCTGAAGACGTCCTCCGCGCAGCGCCTCTAATCTCTCGAGTGACAGAAAAAGATGTGCGCCGCGCTTGGTTGCCACCATCTGGTGGATCTCGTCGACGACAACGGTCTCGACAGCGGTGAGGAGCTCCCGCTGACTCGACGTGAGAAGGAGGTAGAGCGACTCGGGCGTCGTGATGAGGATGTCGGGGGGCGCGCGGCGCATCTTCGTTCGCTCGGCCGCCTTCGTGTCGCCCGTGCGTACAGCCACCGAAACATCGCGGAGCGGCAAGTGCGCGCGACATGCGGCTTCGGAGATCCCGGCGAGCGGTGCGCGGAGGTTGTGTTCGACGTCGACGGCAAGCGCCTTCAATGGCGAGATGTAAAGTACACGCGCTGTCGTTTCCGAAGGGCGGACGAGCCGATCGATCGCCCAGAGGAACGCCGCAAGGGTCTTGCCGGATCCGGTTGGCGCGAACAGGAGCGTCGACTCACCGCGAGCGATCGGAGGCCAAGCCTCGATCTGGACGCGCGTTGGCTCACCGAGCGATGCGCGAAACCACGCACGAACGGCCGGATGGAAAGTGGCGAGCGGATCGATGGACTCCGTTTTTCGCCGCGAAGCCAAAGATCACCCCGCGAGACAATCCCCGAGAGCGATCTGTTCGTCGAGCATCGCGAGGATGTCGTCGCGGCTCGTGAGCGGATTTGCGAGCACGGCGCGCAACACCACGACGGGAACATCCGCGCCGTAACGCGTGCCGCGGAGGGTCGTGCGCGAGATGAAGCTCGCGCCGCCGTCACGCTGCGCCTCCTGCAAACGTTGATTCAACTCGTTGATGGAGTCGTTCCCGTCGCGATCCAAAGAGCGCGCTTGCACCCGTTCGCGCAGCGCCTTCGGGATGAAGCGATAGACGACGATATTGAGTTGCGGCTCGGCAAGGAGTTCGAGCTCGGGCCGCGACTCGATCGTGCGCGCCAAGAACGCCGCCTTCGAGATGCCCTCTTCGACGAGACTCCGGTAACCGTTCCGCCCGATGATGTGCAGTGCACCATGCAAGTAAATCGCCATCGCCGGGCGCGAACCTTCGAGCGTCCGCCGACCGAGATCTGGCGAGCCTCCACGAACGATGTAGCTTGCATTCGTTTCGATCGCGCGCGCTGTCTCCGGATCACGAAAGAGCACCGTCCCAATGCCCATCGGCGCGTAGAGCTGCTTGTGCCCGTCGATCGTGACCGAATCCGCACGAGCGATCCCATCGAGAAGACCGCGGTGCTTCTCCGAGAAGAGCACCGGACCTCCCCACGCCGCGTCCACATGAAAGTAGCAGTGATGCGCCTCGGCGAGATCGGCCATGGGCGACAGCGGATCGACGGCGCCGGTCTCCGTGGTGCCCGCAACGCCGACGAGCGCGAGGACGAGTGAGCCTTCGCGCTCACATTGCGCGAGTGCTTCTTCGAGGAGCGCAAGGTCGATCGATCCACCGTGCGTCGTGGGCACCTTGACGAGAGCACTTCGACCGAGGCCGAGCAGATCCACGGCCTTGTCGAGCGAGTAGTGCGCCGCCGATGAAGCGACGATGACCGCGCGCTGACAGCCATAAGCTCGCAGCGCTTCCGTCATGCCTTCGACGCGAACGCCAGCGAAATCTCCCTTCGGTCCAAGACGGACGTTTCGCGCGCACCAGAGCGCGGCAAGATTCGCGAGAGTGCCTCCTGACGCGAGCATTCCGAGCGTGCTCTCCGTGTGTTGGATGTGCGCGTCGTAAAAGGCTTGGTCCCGTCCGTAGACGAGGCGATGCAGAATGGCGAGCGCTTGCCGCTCGTAAAACGTGAACGCGTTCGAGGTCTCGAGCTTGACGACGTTCTGGTTCAGCGCCGTCATGATCCGTCCGAGCGGCGCAACGAAGCTTGGCAACGCCGACGTCATGTGCCCCATGAAGTGCGGAGAGTGCACGGGAACCGAGTGCGGAACGACGTCGTCAAAAAGGTAACGGAGGTACGCCTCGACCGTGGCGCCGCTCGGCATGTGCGAATCGGCGAAGCGCCGCCCGAGATCGTCGGCGCTATCTGCTTCACCAGGGCGTGCCGCGAAGAAGCGGGCGAGACCGTCCATCACGGCTCTCTCGACATCGGGCGACTCGTGCGTCGTCCCGTAGGCAACGAAAAGTGAAAGGAGCTCGGGCGCGCAGGTCGTCATCGCGGACGGCGAGGCTTAGGCTGCACGCACACCGCCCGCAATCGATTTGACGCGAGGTCGAGGCGGGGCCGAGGAGCGGCTACCCAAGGTGATCTCCCTCGGCGACGCCGCGACCCATGAACCACTCGCCCGCGGTAACAGCCTTCTTACCTGCAAGTTGCACGCGAACGAGCTCGACACTGCGTTCGGCACACGCGACGACGACGCGGTTCTTGTCGGCGAACACCACCGTGCCCGGCGCGGGCACGACGGGCGCATTCGGCAGATCGGTGATGCGTGTAGCATGCACCTTCAACATCTTGCCGCGCGACGAGGTGAACGCGCCCGGCCAAGGCGTCATGCCGCGCACGTGATCATGCACCGCGCGCGCGGACTCGCAGAAATCGATGCGCCCGTCCTCCTTCTTCAGCATCGGTGCGAGCGTTGCGCGCGATGCATCCTGCGGCGTGGCAGCAAGCTCGCCGGCGACGAACTTCGGCAGCCCGATGCGCGTTGCCATGGCGCCAAGCACGCCGAGTCGCAGAGACAGGTCGCCCGCCGTCTCGTCCTCGATGATCGGCGTCGAGTGCTGTTCGAGCATGTCCCCGGTGTCCATCCCCTCATCCATCTTCATGAGCGTCACGCCGGTCTCGGTTTCACCGCGCACGATGGCCCACGTGATGGGCGCTGCGCCGCGAAGCTTCGGCAGGAGCGATGCATGCACGTTCACGCAACCAAGACGCGGCGCCGCGAGGACGTCCTTCGGCAAGATGCGCCCGTAAGCGACGACGAGTGCAACGTCGACGTCCTGCAGAGAGAGCCACGCAGCAAACTCGCCTGTGCGAAGCTTTTGCGGCTGAACGACCGGGAGCCCAATCTCCATCGCACGGCGCTTGATCGGAGGTGCAGCCACCTCGAGCCCGCGGCCGGCGGGTTTGTCCGGTTGGCAGACGACGGCGGCGACGTCCGCAACTTCGACGAGCGCATCGAGACACGGCACCGCGAACGCAGGTGTGCCGAAGAAGACGGCGCGAAACGATCGGCGTGGCGCGCTTCGGGGCCCGATCGTCATGGTCGTCGGCCACCGAGGTCGATCCTGATCTTCGGCGCGTGATCGACGCTATCGGAGACGCCAACGAGCGGCGTCCCGATCTTCACGGTGTACTTCCCCTTGGGAAGTGCACCGGCCGGCGAGCGATGAAAACCTCGCTCCCGCGGAGTACCGCGCACTTTGTCCGGCACCCATTTCATCTTCACGGCATCCCACGGAACGACGGCGTGCGCCGCGCCGCTCGGACCGATGGTCAGCCTGGCGATTCGAGCGTCATTCACAGGCGGAGGCGACTGCCCTTTCGGAAGCCGTGGAGATTTGCCGGGAGGCACGTCCACACGTTTGTTCCTGGCGTTGTACGTCTCTGTCTCGAAGCGCGGAAGCGGATCGATACGGAAATGAAGCGTGAGCGGCGCGTTCGTCTCGTTCGTAAACGTCACGAGCAGATTGGCCTTGCCACCCGGCGAAATGTGCCTGGGAGTCACGAATGCGGTGATCTCGAGCTTGCCTTTGAGATCGACGGTCGGGACGCCGCCCGCCGTTACGGTTTCCTCACACTCGCTCTTCAGCAAGATCTCCTCGATGTTGCCGATGTCCGTGCCGCTGCACTCGTCCTTCTTTTCGATCGACGCATCCAGAGATGCGTCGCCCACCGCGCCATCGACTTCATTCGAAGGACTTTCGGCAGGCATGTTCTCACCGCCACACCCCATGAAAACAGCGAATTGTGCGACGAACGAAAGAGCGAGAAGAGCGTGTAGGGCAGCCGTCGCGAGCGAATCGAGGCTAGGGCGGAGCGCGAGCACCGGGCGGAACAGGCTTTGAGGCCTTTGAGCACGGAGCGCAGCGCCCAACCGACGAATCGATTTCGCGCAGCAGGCTGCCCTATACGCTCTCAGTCGATGCATGCTTGCCACATATCTGGTGTCGAAGACTTCATCGCACAGCGGTATTCGCTTCGCGAGATCTCGGTTTCACATTGCTGAAAAGCCCGCTGATAAGCGGGATCGGCCTTTCGCAGGGCCTTCTTCATTTCGCGTGCCGCGCGCCGTTCGGTCTCGCGCAGATCTGCGAGCTCGGAGTCGCTCGCGATCGTCATGTCGAGGTACTTGTCGAGCATTTGGTTGCATTCCTCACGCGTGACCTTGGTGCGACACGCCAAGACGAAGAGGAAGGGCAGGAGCAAGCAAACTCTCACAGCACGCACGCGCGGAGCATAACCGGGAACCGCTCGCGTTGCCTACGTGGCAAAAGGCACGCTACGTTTGCGCGCCATGAATCGCGCCATGAATTTCTCGGCTGGTCCCGCGGCACTTCCCCTCGCAGCGCTCGTGCGCGCGCAGAGTGAGCTCGTCGACTTTGACCACTCCGGCATGAGCATCATGGAACAGTCGCACCGCGGCAAGGTCTACGAGAACGTCCATCACGAGGCGATCACGCTCGTCTCTGAGCTGCTCGAACTGCCGAAAGACTACGAGGTGCTCTTCGTCCAGGGCGGCGCCTCGACGGCCTTCGCGCAGATTGCGATGAACTTCCTCGAAGCCGGGAAAACAGCAGACTACGTCGTCAACGGCTCCTGGGGTGAGAAGGCGGTCAACGAGGGACGTGCCATGGTCAACGTGTCCGGCGGCACGATCCACGTCGCCGCGAGCACGAAGAAAGACAAAAACTACGTGCGCGTTCCAAGGCAAGACGAACTCACACTCACGAGCGACGCTGCATACGTGCATATTACAAGTAACGAAACCATCCACGGTGTCGAGTTCGCCGTGACCGAGAGGACGCCCTTCCCAAAGGTCTCGGCTCCGCTCGTCTGCGACATGTCGAGCGTCATCCTGGGTCGCCGCATCGACGTGACGCCGTTCGACTTCATTTACGCGGGTGCGCAGAAGAACATCGGCCCGAGCGGTGTCACGATCATCGTTGCGAAAAAGTCGATGCTCGATCGCGGCCGCAAAGATCTCCCTGCAGTCCTCCAGTACCGCGTACATGCGGAGAACAAATCGCTCTACAACACGCCGCCCACGTTCGGCGTCTATCTGGTGCGCAACACGCTCGCGTGGTTGAAGGCCGAAGGTGGCGTCGCGTGGGTCGAGAAACGCAATCGCGACAAGGCGCGCGTGCTCTACGACGTGATCGACAACTCGGGTGGTTTTTATCGCTGCCCCGTCGAGCCGGACAGCCGATCGATCATGAACGTCGTCTGGCGCTTGCCAACACCAGAACTCGAGGAGGCGTTCGTGAAAGAGACCACCCACGCGCGCATGATCGGCCTCAAAGGACATCGCTCCGTCGGAGGAATTCGCGCGTCCATCTACAACGCGGTCGAGCCCGAAGGGGTGGCGGCGCTCGCGTCGTTCATGAAGGACTTCGCCGCACGCCACGGCTAGAACGCGTTTGCTAACCTGCTGCGCACCACGATGCCCGCGTTGGGTCCTGCGGTGCCTGCGCACGTACCACAACGTACGCTTACGCGGGCTCCTCGGACCCGCCTTGGCCTCGCGGCGCTCGCGACGGTTATCAAACGCGTTCTAAACGAGCCCCGGCCGCGTGTTCATACTTTTCCATGCCGGCGGGGGGCTCCTCTACTTCTTCTTTGCGAGGTGCGCCTTGAGCTGCGCGTCGAGCGCATTCGCAATGGCGGGAGCCACGGCAGCGCCGCGAGCCCACTGCGACGCCTTCACGAGATTTGTCTTTGCCGCCTCTGCAAGGCGCACGCGGCGACGGCGCGACAGGCCTTGGAATGCCTTCTGCGATTCGGAAGGGTTATGACGAAAAGAGGGCTTGAGGAATCCACGCATGGCGCGAGCTCTTAGCGTCGAACCAACGCGTTGTCATTAGCGGATCCGCTCGATCCCTCACCCACGGCGAGCGAGAGCGGGAACGCATCGATGTGTGTCTGGCCCTGGTGCGGAGTTTCGCGCACGATGGCGCCAAAGACCGCTTCGGCGGAAGGCGCGCCGTGCGACGAGACGGCCGTTCCTCGCAAGGGAAGATGAGCGTCGACGGATGCATGGCCGATCGTCTGCCACTTCTCACCGTCGATCGATCCCTCGGCAACGACGTCGCTGCCGGCTTGGTTCTCGTGGATCTCGAGCCGCAGGAATGCAGGCGTCTCCTCGCTGACGCCCTGGATGTTCGTCATCGCGATCTCCGTGGTCGCGCCCCCCCTGGAGGTACGCACCTGCATGCGCGGCGCGCGATTGGCGAACATTCTGCACACCGACACATTCGGCGCCCCCGGATCTTCGCTCGCGCGCGCCATCAGGCACGCCTTCGCAAAGGGTTCGACGTGCGAGCTCGGGACCGAAACGAACGTGCTGTAAACGGCGTCGCTCGAACCGACTTCGTAGGAAAACCAGAAGCTGTCGGCGCCGTTCCAGATGTCGCCGCTCGACGCTTGGACGAAGTGCGCCGAGCTCTCGTTGTTCTCCCGAGCGATGTGCCATGCGTTGGCCCATACGGACGCGTCGGCGTTGACCATGTCCGTGGCAAGGTGCTGCGCACCGGTCCTCTGCGCCATCTCGAAGTCGTCCAACGCGTCGAGACCGCCTGGCACGCCGCGCCCGTAGACGCGCGCAATGAGTCCGCGCTCGCGCGCTTGCCGTGCGTAAGCTCGGTCCGACCACGGCATGTTCACGAACACGATATCTGGCCGCTCGTCGTATGCATGCATTGCGCACGCATCATCGACGTTCGGTGCGAGGAACGCGAGGCGGTCTCTCGGAGCGCCCGCCGCGTAAGCGTTGACGGAGCTCGCGCGGTCGCATGCCGTGCCGCCCGTCACCGCAACGATGAATTTGCCGCGCAACTCTCCCATGGTCGGAAAGCTGCACGTATCGGGCGCACGGTCGCGTGCCTTGTCCACGGACGACGCCGCGACGGCCTGCCGAAGCGAGATCGCGTCAGGACATCGGTTCATCAGATCTCCCGGAGCGACGATCGCGGCGCGACCAAAGACCTTGGCAAGTAGCGCATCGAGATCTTCGGCCGTCTGCCGCACACCGAGCCGATCCTTCAAATCGATGAAGAGCGTAATGGGCTCGTGCGCAGGCACGGCACGATGGAACGCAGCGAGCTGTCCGAGGCAGTCTGAGAGCATCGTACATGTCGTGCGACGGAGGAACGGAACGTCCTCGTGGTAGACGAACCAGTCGCCGTGTGGACTGAGTTCACCGCTCTTGGTCTCGTGGATATCGAGCTCGATGCTCCGCAGGCCGTGCCATGCGAGTTGATCGAAGAGCGGCTCGAAGCGTTCGTAGGCATTGTGCGCCGACTTCTGCACGATCTCGTCATAACGAAGTGCATCTACGTTCTTCGCGCCGACACGTGATCGTTCGTCGTCGACGAAGGGGGACGGCGACGCATCTGCGCCTCCAAGGCTCGAACCGAGCGCCGACACCAACCCGAAAGCGACCAAAATCGCTCGACGTGCGACGAAGAATTTAGAAAACACGCTCCTCTAAGAGCATGTTGACCAGCCTGCTGCGCGAATCGATACGTCGGTTGGGCGCTGCGGTGCCTGCGCACGTACACAACGTATGCTTACGCGGGCTCCTCGCGCCCGCCCTAGCCTCAGTTCGCTCGCGACGGCTGGTCAACATGCTCTAAAACGGGTGCCCGCCCATCGTTTTTTCGGCGAGCGGAAGCAGATCCCCGCACGAAGTCACGTCGAGTGGCGACATCTCGTCGGGATCCATGGCTACGTCGTAGCAGCTCCAGGCGCGTTCGCCTTGGTGAGCAATTAACTTTTTCGTTCCCCGAACGGCGCCCCAATTCTTGAATGCACACGCCCACAACTCGGTGCAGTTGGTGAGGACGATGCTCTTGTCGGTGGGCGAACCACCGCGAAGCAGACTCTGGCCCGGGATGCGTGCTTTAAACTGCGCGATTTCCGGCGCATCCCACAGCCCGAGCAGGTCCATGATCGTTGGGAAGACATCGAGCGACGTCACGGGGGTTGTCCGCAGGGCGCGGAGACTCTGCTCTTCGCGCAGCGTGAGTGTGCCCTTCGGCGCGTCTACCCAGAACGGGATGCGAATCTCGGGCTCGAAGAGTGTTCCCGTGTGACCCACCGCGCCCTTTTCGCGCATCTGTTCGCCGTGATCGGAGACGTAGACGACCACCGTGCGGCCCGCTTCAGGCCGCTTCGAAAGGCCGCTCAGCAAACGACCGACGGCCATGTCCTGAAGATAGATCGAATCCTGATATCGATTCAGAATCTCATTCTCGTATCCCGGGCCCGTCGCCTCGTCTTGCGGCGTAAAGGGCATGTGCGCGGGATCGACTTTGTACGGGAAATGCGTATTGGACAAATGCACGACCGCGAAATACGGCTCTTTGAGCGCGCCGATGTCCGACAGAACGTAGTCGACGAGCGCCCCGTCATCGGCTCCCGTTTCGTACGTGGCCGCCGGATCGATCATCGTGGCGCTTACGTGGCGCGTCCACGGCGTACCCTCGAGCCACGTTCCGGAATTGCCGAAAAGTAAATTCTGCGACGTGTAATAGGCTGTCTCGAGCCCGGCTGCATGCGCGTACTCCCAGAGGATGGGTGCACTATGCAAGTTTGCGCGCGACTCCGTTGGCAAGAGGCCGCTCCACATGATGGCCAGCGAGATGGCCGTCGTCGAATCGAGCGCGCGCATCTGCGTGAGCGCGATGCGATCTCTGACGGCCTCGTTCGAGAACGGAGTGAACTTGCAGTGCTCGTCGTACTCGAGACAGATGCTCTGCGTGCGGACCGACTCGGTGACGAGCATGATGACGTTTCGCTGGACATTCGGCTTGGCGCGGAGCGGCGCGACGGGATCCGGCGTGCGCGGTCCGGGGTGCACGCGCTCCACCGTCTCGTTGTGATCCCAGCGCGCGCGAGCGAGCTGGCCCATTGCCGAAAGGTACATCACGTCGGGCGATTGCCCTTGCTCGGCACCGCGCTCGGGAGAGACGAACGCGGCAACCATCACCGCGACGAGCGCGAAATCGAGGCAGAGCCACCCTCGCGAGGGGCTGCGGAGCGGCGCGATTCGCGAACCCAAAAACGGCAGCGCGACAGCGACGGCAAGACACGGAAGGAGGGCGCGCGCAAAGGTCCAGCGGTCGAACCAGAGTTGCTGACCGATGCTCGGCAGAAACGACGTGCCGACGAGCACTGCGCGGTGGTTCACGTACGCCTGATAGCGCCCGAACGTGTAAATCTGACCACCGACGGCAAAGAGGGCGACCATGACCAGCACGACGCGCACGGTCCAGCGTGCCCAGCCGCGGCGGCGCGTGGATACGGCGAGCAAGGAAGCCCACAAGAGGAAACTGACGGCAACGGAGAAGAGATAGAAAACGAGATCTCCGCCCACGAAGGCAAACAGATGCTCGCGGCGTTTGGCGAGATCGACGCCGAGGATGGCAAGCGTGGGGACGCCGAGCAGCGCGCGTCCGGCCCACCGTCGAAGACGCACCGCAGTTTTCGGGCGGAACAACTGTCGTGAGCCGCGGTCGCGATCGAGGGTCGCCGCGGCAGTAGGAGAAGGGCCGTTTTCGGACATGGAGGTTTCGTTGGATGGCGCCGCGCGAAGGACGGTGCAGGATACTCTGAATCGCCGCAAAAACACGGCAATTGGCAAATTGCATTCATGCGCATGATCGAATGTTGTAACCATACGTATGATCGAATATATAGAGCGCGTGCTCGATGCCCCGCATCCACGCTGGGAGCTCTATCGCGTGATCGCAGAGCCGGTGCGCCTGCGTCTGCTTGCACTCGCGGCCGAGGAGGAACTCGCGATCGGCGAGCTTGCGAACCTGCTCGGCGAAAGCCAGCCAAATGTCTCGCGCCACCTGACGCCGCTGAAACAAGCCGGGCTCGTGCTGGTGCGCCGTCACGGAACGCGCACCTTCGTGCGGATCGCCGAGGCCGCGACCGCCGACGTCGTCGTCGCCGACGCCCTCGCGAGCGGTCGTGCACTCTGCGACAAGGATGGGAGTCTCGGGCGTATCGCAGGGGTGCTCGCGGAACGCGATCGAGTCGGGCGCGAGTTCTTTGCGCAGCAGACAGACGGAGCGCGCGATCCCGTCGCGGACGCAGCAGACGCGACGAGCGCTTACGTGGCGGCGCTCGCAAAGCTTCTTCCGGATCGCAAGCTCGCGATCGATGCGGGCACGGGCGATGGAGGATTGCTCGACGTGCTCGCGCCGGCGTTCGATCGCGTCGTCGCCATCGATCGATCGGACGCGCAGCTCGAGCGGGCGCGCGCCCGGGTTTCGCAGCGTGGCTACTCGAACGTGCAATTCGTCAAAACGGACCTGTCCGCGCCCGCATTTCGCAAGCGCGTGGGCCACGGCGCCGACGTCGTGTTTGCCTCACGTATCTTGCATCACGCGCCGCGACCGCTCGACTTGATGCGGCAGCTCGCAGCCCTTGCGCGCAGGCGCACGCACGGGCGCGCGGCAGGCGCCGTCGTGGTGCTCGACTACGCTCGCCACGACGACGAGTCGATGCGAAGCAATGCCGACTTGTGGCTTGGTTTCGAGCCCGGCGAGCTCCTTCGCCTGGCGCGTAAAGCAGGACTCGTTCATCCAGAAGTGACTCGACTGCCGGCCGCGTGGTGCGGCCATGGTAAAGACGCGCACCTGCCGTGGCAGGTGTTGGTTGCAAGGAGACAAGACGATGGCTGAGAATTTCAAGGTCAAGGACATGTCGCTGGCCGATTGGGGCCGTAAAGAAATCGTGATCGCCGAAAGCGAGATGCCTGGCCTCATGGCGCTGCGTAGCGAATACGGCACGCAGAAGCCGCTCAAGGGCGCGCGCATCGCCGGATGCCTCCATATGACCGTTCAGACGGCGGTGCTCATCGAGACGCTCACGGCGCTCGGTGCCGAAGTCACCTGGACGAGCTGCAACATCTTTTCCACCCAGGACCACGCTGCGGCCGCCATTGCAAAAACGGGTGTTCCGGTCTTCGCGTGGAAAGGTGAAACCGAGGCCGAATACGATCACTGCATCGAAATGCAGCTCAAGGCGTTCGCCGGTGGCAAGGGCCCGAACATGATTCTCGACGACGGAGGCGATCTCACGCTCGTTGCGCACGAGCGGCATCCGGAGCTCTTCACGGGACTCGATCCCATTCGCGGACTGTCCGAAGAGACCACCACGGGCGTTCACCGCCTCTACGAAATGGCAAAGAAGGGCACGCTCAAAGTCCCGGCCATGAATGTCAATGACTCGGTCACGAAATCGAAGTTCGATAACCTTTACGGATGTCGAGAATCGCTCGGTGATGGGTTGAAGCGTGCCACGGGTGTCATGTTCGCCGGCAAGGTGGCAGTCGTTGCCGGTTATGGTGACGTGGGCAAGGGTTGCGCGCAGGCGCTACGCGGCCTCGGCGCGCGCGTCATGATCACCGAGATCGATCCCATTTGCGCGCTTCAGGCGGCCATGGAGGGTTACCAGGTTGTCACGATGGAGGAAGGGGCACCGCTCGCCGACATCATCGTGACGGCCACCGGCTGCTCCGGCGTCGTTCGCAGCGAGCACATGAAGGCCATGAAGAACCAAGCCATTTTGTGCAATATTGGCCATTTCGACTGCGAAGTGGATGTTGCCTGGCTGGAAAACAATCCCGAAATCAAAGAAGAGAACGTCAAACCGCAAGTCGATCAATTCATCTTCCCCGACGGCAGGCGCCTCACGCTTCTCGCTCGGGGCCGGCTCGTCAACCTCGGATGTGCCAACGGCCATCCTTCGTTCGTCATGAGCTCGTCGTTCTCGAATCAGACGATCGCGCAAATCGAACTCTTCAATCATCACAAGAATTACGAAAAGAAGGTTTACACGCTGCCGAAGAAGCTCGACGAAAAAGTGGCTGCCCTCCATCTCGGCAAGCTCGGCGTGAAGCTGACGAAGCTCACGAAAGAGCAGGCCAGCTATTTGGGTGTGCCCGTCGACGGCCCCTTCAAGCCCGAATACTATCGGTATTGAGGTTACCCCTCCGCGCGCTCGCGCGGAGGGGGCTCCAACTGACCGCACCGCAGGCCCCCCTGAGGTCCCGCCGTAGGCGGGGCCGACAGCGCCGAAGGCGCCGCCGATGCCGAGATCGCGGCAAATCGAAAGCGGTTAGACCGCTTTCAAGTTGACGCGAGGTCGAGGCGGGGCCGAGGAGCGGACCGGAACAGCCTTGAAGGCTTTGAGGACCGCACCGCAGGCCCCCCTGAGGTCCCGCCGTAGGCGGGGCCGACAGCGCCGAAGGCGCCGTCGATGACGAGATCGCGGCAAATCGAAAGCGGTCAGCGTGCGAGGAATGGCGTGAGCCAGTTCATCTGCGGACGATCGACGCCGTTTTTGGGCTCAATGCTCAACCCGTAATCGCCCCATACGGGCCCCGCGGCCCACCAGAGCCAGCCGTTGAGAACGTCAGCATTCTCCATGATGGAAGTGAGCATGTCGGTGACAGCCGCCTGACACGTCGAGCTGTTGATGCCCGCCAACTCGCCGACGAATCCCTTTTTGCCATTTTCACGCAACCAGCCTACGAAATCATGGATGCGCTCGCTGCCAATCGTGGCGCTCATGCACGCCCCTCCACCACTCGAGTTCGCGTCAAGGTACTGGTGCACCTCGAAGAGCGTATTGTCGAGCGGATCAACGATGCGCAACATGGCTACTGCGTTTGGCGTGCCATACCAATTTTGCGCCCAACTGGCCGCGCCCGTCCATCCATTGCCCGGCACGAGGATCGTGTTCTTTGCACCCGCCGCACGAATTGCGGCGATGGCCGCGTTGGCAGCCGAAACCCATGTTTCCGTCGCAATGTCGTGAGGCTCGTTGACGAGATTGAACATCACGTAAGGGTTGTCCTTGTATCTCAAAGCAAGGCGGCGCCATAGATCGGCGAATACCGAGTTCGGCACGCTTGCACTGCCCACGGTAGTGCCGTAGTAGCGAGCAAAATTGTGAGGATCGAGGATGGTGAAATCCTTTTTGTCGGTGGCATGCGCGATGAGCGCGTCAAGGTGCGCGGCGTACGACGCAACGAATTCGCCATTCGCTTCCGGCTGCAAGCGTTCCCATAAAAATCCAATACGGAACGTGTTCATTCCCTTGGAGGCAAAGTAATCAATCTCGGCATTCGTGGGGAAGGTGTAGTCGACGCCCTCGACGCCGGGAATGGTCCCACCAAACTCACCACCTGCGAGGTTCACGCCGCGAAACGGCATCGGGTTCGGTGGCACCGGGGACGACGCATCGACGGGCGTGGGTGTAGGTGCGGGCGTGGGTGTAGGCGCGGGCGCGGGCGGAGTTTCCGGCTCGCTCTCGGACGACGAAGCGTCGACCTCAGACCCGGGAGCTCCTACGGATTGTGTCCGATCGCTCTCGCTGGTGTGTACGCTCTCCGTCGACGACGAGGAATCGTTGTCACGGGTGCACGCACTCGCGGACAACCCGGCGACGGTCATGGCCAAGAAAGCATACGGTACGACAGAAACTCGGTACTTCGTCATCAACTACTCCGGTCATGGCATATGCCGAGCTCGCAGTGGCGCACCCGGACATACGTGTTTCTCTGGCGGAGAGAACCGCGAACGAAGATACGCTACGAAACGAGCTCACTTTCACCAAGCGCGGCAAGCGAAATAGGAAAGACCTTGTCGCCCAATGCACACTTCAAACATGCGTAATACACGTTTATCCAGCCTACGGCACAACTGGGTTGCGCTGCAATTTCGCTGAATTCATCCCCTCCCCGTCCGCAAATGCTAGACAACATCCGAATGCCGCGTATCGAGCTTGAGCGAGTCGAGCAGATCGAGGACATCGCACAGTCCTCGAACGAGAATTTCGATCGAATGGCGTTCGCCGAACGCGCCGTCGCGCTCGTCCGGCCCCGAGACACGACCGTTGCCATCTGCCCCGGCTCGCGCAGCGTCAAGCTCGAAGCGGGTCGCCAGTGGGGCCACGGACTGCAGGCTCGCTGGGCCGTGCTGACCGTCACCAGCAACGCGTCGCGCAGCGCCATCGCGCGCGCCGTGCTCGGCTTGCATCAGGCAGCATCGCCAACAAGACCGTACGCGCTCGATCTGCTCGTTGCCGAAGCCGGCCTGGAACGGAACCCATGAGCATCGAGCCAAGCTACCTCACACGAGGAGGGGCGCTGCGCATGCAGGAAGAAATCGGCGAGCTCTGGATTGTGCGGCGTAAGGTGGTTCAAGAAGTGGCGGATGCTGCAGCGCAAGGCGACCGCAGTGAAAATGCGGAATACATCTACGGCAAGAAGAAGCTCCGCGAGATCGACCGGCGCATCCATTTTCTGACCAAACGCCTGGACCTTGCCACTGTCGTCGATCCAAAAGAACGGCCGACAACCGAGCGAGATCGCGTTTTTTTCGGCGCCACCGTCGACATTGAAGACGAGAACGGCAAGTGTTCGACTTACCAGATTGTCGGAGCCGACGAGATCGATCTCGCGCGCGGGCGCATCAGTTACAAATCTCCTCTCGGGCGCGCACTGCTCAAGCAGCGCGAAGGCGATACCATCGTCCTGCGCAAACCAAGCGGGGAATCAGAGCTTACAATTCTCCATATCCGCTACGAATAACGCGTACGCCGTCTCGCACGGCAGCCCGTGCCTCAAACACGGGCACGGCGTTACCTGATAAGGGATGGGGGTTTCGGCGTCTGACTGTCGTCTTGGATGCAGGATGCCAGATCCATCATCAAGAAGAGCAGCGTCTTTTCTTGAGCGGTCATCGTCATGTCTGCTCTGCATCCCGTTGGGAACTGCACGCCAGGCCAATCCTCGTTTGCGGCCAGGGCTTCCGCCTGGGTGCTCCGGTCCACGGTGGAGGCATGGATATCCGTGTAGACGCCGCGCCCGCATTGGTTATCGGCGGATTCACCGATCGGCGTGTTGAAGGAGAAATACTTCGGGCCCACCGGGTCCGTCGAGTCCGTACTACCATTCGTGCCACCATTGGAAGATGGCACATAAAGCCAGAGACGCGACGTGTCGGCAACGGATGCAACATTCGATTTGACGTCGACCATGGATACGCTGCCGGGCTGCGTTGAAGCGCCTACGCTATCAAGCCAATCAAGGAAGGCCGCACCCTTTGGGACTGTCGTGTCCACGAGTGCGTTTACGTTCCATCCGGGGCCATTGGGGTCTGGGGTTTTCCATGTTGCGACCGTGGACAGGGACGGGTTGTCTTTGAACCACGTAGAGTGGAAGTGCGAGGCGAACACGCGCCCACCAACATCGAGGTACTCTTTCAGGTTCTCTCGTGCGGCATTGCTCTTCGTGTCGAGGTTTTCTGAGCCTTCGCACGACAAGACCACCACGTCGTACTTTTTCAGGTTGTCCAGACTGTCCCACAGCGTCTGCGCTGCCGGAGTGTTCCCGTCGATGTACGAGCCTTGCACCCGTCCCATCGAGGCCGTGCTGTCCAATTCTTGATAAAGGTGCACCCGGCCATTGCCATCGGGATTCGTAAACTCGGAATCATCAATGCCGAGTCTGCGAAAGAAGCACTCAAGCGAATCCCAGCCACCGGTTGCGATTGCGATTTTCGGTATATCGCCTTCGGCCCTACTTCGAGGCAGACGCGTGACGCCCGCATCAAGCGGCGTTGATGTGCAAGCGTCAACCGCTGGGACGGTGACCTTGCGGCGCCACTTGCCGATCTGCACGACGAGTGGGATGTCCACACCAACCGGGACGTTATCCAGCTTGAACTCCCCCGCTGAGTCGGTGAGTGCCACGGCGATTGGCTTGCCGGACGGAACCGTTCCGCATTGATCGCAAGTGACGCCGTCGGTGAAAGGAGCGAGCTCCACATTCGGCACGTAGACCATGGCGTTGTAGAGAGGCACCGTGCCCGATGGATCGTAGACCTTGCCTGTGAGCGACGTGGTCCCGCCGTTGTCACATGTTGCAACTTGGTTGCATTGAAGGCCAACGCAGGAGCCCAAGTCGCCGCCGGTGTTTCCGTCGCCACCGCCGCCAAAGAAGCCCTCATTCTGACCGTTCGAGTCCGGCGCAGCGTCTTCCGATCCAGCGTCTTGTTGACTCAACGTGTCCGGTATCTGAACGTCGAACCCAGTGCACCCCACAGCGAGAGATGCGACAAGAATCATCCCACGGATATGACGTATCATTCGCTCGCCTCCCATCCACGGGCGAGGCCATCAGTGGCCTCGCCCGGTACCCTGCCTTATCGCACGGCGTTACCTGATAAGGGATGGGGGTTTCGGCGCCTGACTGTCATCCTGGATGCAAGATGCAAGATCCATCATCAAGAAGAGCAGTGCCTTTTCTTTGCCGCTCATCGGGTTCGTTTTGCATCCTGTTGGGAACTGCACGCCAGGCGTGTCTTGGTTCTCCAACGGGGAGCCTGCATCTTGGTCTACGGTTGAAACGTGGACATCCGTGTAGACGCCACGCCCGCACTGGTTATCAGCAGATTCACCGATGGGTGTGTTGAAGGAGAAGTACTTCGGCCCGTTAAAGTACTCCGAATTGTCTGGGGAGTAACCATCCTGCTTGCTTACCGGTTTCCCCGCGTAAAGCCAGAGAAGCGACTCGTCACTGACGAATGCAACATTCGATTTGACATCGAGCATGTCGACACTACCGCTACCGGACTGCGTTGAAGCCTCTACATTATCGAGCCATTCGCTAAAGGCTTGGCCCTTTGGGACTGTCGTGTCCACGAGTACGTTTAGCTCCTTTCCATCGCCGTCGGGGTCCGCGGTTTTCCATGTTGCGACCGTGGGCAGTGGATCGGCGCCGTTTTTGAACCAGACGTAGTGGTAGTGCGAGGCGAAGACGCGCCCACCAACGTCGAGGTACTCTTTCATGTACTCTCGCGCTATGTCGCTCTTCGTAGTAAGGTTCTCTGAGCCTTCACACGACAAGATCACCATGTCATACTTCTTTAGATTCTCCACGTTATCCCAGAGAGTCTGCGCTGGCGGAGAGCCCCCTTCGATGCCTTCGATGTACGAGCCATCACGTCCGTGACCCTCGCTGTCCAATCCTTGATAAAGGTGCACGCGGCCGTTGCCAGCGGGATTCGTAAACTCGGAATCATCAATGCCGAGTCTGCGGAAGAAGCACTCGAGCGAATCCCAGCCACCGGTTGCAATTGCGATTTTCGGTATATCGCCCTCGGCCTTGTTTCGAGGCAGACGCGTGACGCCCGCATCGAGCGGTGTTGACGTGCATGCGTCAACCGCCGGGATGGTGACCTTGCGGCGCCACCGACCGATTTGCACGACGAGCGGGATGTCCACGCCAACCGGGACGTTCTCTAGCGTGAAGTCTCCCGCTGAGTCGGTGAGTGCCACGGCGATTGGGTTGCCGGACGGGAGTGTCCCGCATCGATCGCAAGTGACGCCGTCGGTGAAAGGAGCGAGCTCTGCGTTCGGCACGTAGACCATGGCGTTGTAGAGAGGCACCGTGCCCGATGGATCGTAGACCTTGCCCGTGAGCGACGTGGTCCCGCCGTCGTCACATGTTGCAACTTGGTTGCATTGAAGGCCAACGCAGCCCCCCGAGTCACCGCCGTCGACGTCGCCGCCGCCGAAGTTGCCCGAGTTTGCGTCGCTCGAGCCGTTGTTATTGGGGCCGCCGCCGCCGAAGTCGCTGTTGGTGCTCGTGCGGCAACCAACAGCGATAAGCAAACCAACGACGAAGGATGCTCCTAATGCACTGTGTACGCGAGTCATCTCGGCCTCCTCTCAAGCTTAGGCGGCCATAGCATACAGAGTCACCGAGTACAGCGCTGCACCTTTTTTCTCATGTAAGCGGACGCAGATCCTGCGGCAATGTGGGGTCTTGTGTGCCCGTGCAGTCAATTCCAAAGACGCGAAACCACCACGGACAGCGCGGCCGAAGTTGGATCGGCCACCTCTGAGAAAACCACGATTCGGCCATCTTGCTGCACGCGTGCCAAGGCGGATTGGGCGGGTGGGATGGGAGTCGGAAGAGGGATGGCCGCATATCCGTTCGAGCCAAACGACGGGTCGTTGACGCCTGCGATGGTGATGCGAGAAACAGATCCGAGTGAGTTCGTGGCCCCGGTGGCTGCAAGGAGACGATTTCGATCGTCGAGGGAAATGCGCGGAGGATCCGTTGTATCGCTTTTCACCGAGAAATAACCGGCAGTGCCGAATGCCTGATCGAGGCCGCTACCATCCGCCGCAAAAGCGACCACCGTGCCGTTGGTATCGCCCGTTGGTGAGATGACGCGACCATCCGGAAGCAGCACAGCCCCTGTCCCGCCAGCGCCTTTGTTGCCCGTCGTAAACAACGCACGTCCGCCTGCCCCACTCTGCCCAAAGGACGTGTCGTAGGTATTGCCACTGCTATTGAGCTGCAAAATGCCATAACCCGATGAGGCCGAGCATTCGCTGGAGGCACACCAACTACCTGCAATGACAATCTTACCGGTCGATGGTCGCACGGCAACGCCGTTGCTGTACGAAGAAGCGACCGGATTATTGGCATCCGTGCTGAAATCCGCGCTCGCAAGGCCGTTGGTGCCAAACGTTGTGTCGATTTGTCCGCCATTCGTAAGTTTGGTAATCCCCATGACAGCCGCTGTATTATTCGTGATTTTGGCGTCGAATACCACGGCGACACTGCCGTCCGGTGCAAGCGCCATGGATTGAATGGAGGCACCCGGTTGAATGGTACTCGGTTTCCCGACCGGGGGTCCCACGACGATGGGCGAACCGACGATACCCTCGGCGGTGACCACGATATACGCCGCCTTTCCGCTACTCCCTCCTCCAACGATCATGCGCCCATCCGGGAGGAGCACAGCATCCATTTGAGTAAATCCGGCTTGCAACCAGGCGATACCGCTCTTGCCGTACGCCGTATCGAGTGCACCCTCCGGAGTCAGTCGCGCAACACACGCCGCAGATCCCGTCTGGCCGTTGCTACAACCACCCATGACGAAGATGCTATCGTCGCCAGATACAAAAGCAGTCATTGCAGAAGATGGAAACGTGGTTCCTCCAAACATGAGCCAGCCATTTTTCGCGAAGGTCGTGTCGGGGCTGCCTGCCGGCCCGCGTACGAAGAGTGGCAAACTCGTGGTTGTCGACATGCTCGTGCCCGCCTCACTCGCTTGGAGATTCACGTTGAATGGCCCCTGAGGAGCAGTCATTCCAACGGTGATCTCGAGGTTTCCGGTGGTTGCCGTGGCGGGAATGACGAGCAGCGCGGCGGTGACGCCCGCGGGTGCGTCATTCATGGTGATCCGGATGTCACTCGCGGATGTCTCGCTTCTCACGACCGAGATCGGAACTGTGACCGTGGTTCCCTGAGTGATGCGCTGCGTGGCGCCCACCTCCAGCGAAAAGTCGGACGGAATGCCTCCATCACCGTCCACAGCGGTGAACTTCGCGCATCCCATGACAAGTAGCGCGACAAGACCTATCCCACGAACGCCACGCATATTTGGATCCTCCACAGAGTCAACCGACACCCGTTGGGACTTTGTTCCCTGGTGCCGCTTCGGGGATCCTAATTTGCATCAATGCGACTTGTCGAGACATCCGCGGTCTGCGGAAAATAGTCGCAAATAAATATCCGACCTTTGAATACTCGAAAGTTAGGGCGTCTCTGCAAACCGTTGCGAGCGACACGAGGTCGAGGCTTTTTCCGAGGAGCGCGCGGAGCGTACTTGAAGTACGTGAGCACGCACCGCAGGAAAAAACGAAGAGATCGTGGCGCGCAGCAGGTTTG
>Ga0123357_10000774_pt1 | contig 32268 bp, 31 predicted proteins | sample TergutEmb28metaG_FD_89873 | JGI IMG/M metagenome (GOLD analysis project Ga0123357, IMG submission 89873) | Embiratermes neotenicus P4 segment gut microbial communities from Petit-Saut dam, French Guiana - Emb289 P4 | ecosystem: Host-associated > Arthropoda: Insects > Digestive system > Gut ...
AAATTTTTGACATTGTATAAGATTGCATTTATTATGTCAATAAATATTCTCAAAAAACACTTGACATTTTTATGGACATTTAAGTAAAATCAGCGGGATTATAAAAAATCACTACGAACGAAAACGTAGAGACGTTATGTTGCAACTTATAGGAGAAGCACATCATGAGTAACCAGTATGTCGCGAAGACGCTCGAAACCGTAAAAAAGAGATATCCGGGCGAGAGCGAGTTTCACCAGGCAGTAACGGAGGTTTTAGAATCTTTGGCTCCGGTGATAGAGAAAAACAAAGAATTCGAAGAAGCAGGAATTCTTGAAAGGATAACAGAACCCGAAAGACAGATACTTTTCAAAGTGCCGTGGATGGACGACAAAGGCAAAGTTCAGGTAAACAGAGGAATGAGAATAGAGTTTAATTCCGCTATCGGACCTTACAAAGGCGGACTCAGATTTCACCCCTCAGTCAACACCAGCATAATAAAATTCTTAGGTTTCGAACAAATATTTAAAAATTCCCTCACCGGCCTTATGATGGGCGGCGGAAAAGGCGGCGCTGATTTTGATCCCAAAGGCAAATCAGACAATGAAGTTATGCGTTTCTGCCAGAGCTTTATGACCGAGCTTTACAGACACATCGACGCCGACACAGACGTTCCCGCCGGCGACATAGGCGTAGGCGGAAGAGAAATCGGATATATGTTCGGACAGTATAAAAGAATTAAAAACGTATTCCACGGCGTTTTGACCGGGAAAGGCCTTGTATACGGCGGATCGCTTGCAAGAACCGAAGCCACCGGATACGGCTGCGTTTATTTCTGCGACGAAATGCTCAAAGACAGAAAGACAAGCTTCGAAGGCAAAAAAGTCGTTATATCAGGCTCCGGAAACGTCGCCATATACGCAACCCAGAAAGCTCAGAGCTTAGGCGCAAAAGTCATAGCGATGTCGGATTCAAGCGGATATATTTACGACGAAAGCGGCATCAAGCTTGACATTATACAGAGACTCAAAGAAGTCGAAAGAAAACGTATAAGCGAATACGTCAAAGAAGTTAAGAGCGCGAAATACACAGAAGGCTGCGCGGGAATTTGGACAATCCCCTGCGATGTCGCTCTTCCTTGCGCGACTCAGAACGAACTCGACGAAAACAGCGCCAAAGCGCTTGTTAAAAACGGCTGCATAGCCGTTGCCGAAGGCGCGAACATGCCGTCGACTCCCGGCGCAGTAAAAGTTTTCTTGGACGCGAAAGTATCTTTCGGTCCCGGAAAAGCCGCAAACGCCGGCGGAGTGGCGACGTCAGGGCTTGAAATGGCTCAGAACTCGCAGAGACTTGCGTGGACATTCGAAGAAGTCGACGCAAAGCTCCATCAGATAATGATAAACATTCACTCTGCGTCTAAAAACGCCGCAGCTGAATACAATACCCCAGGAAATCTTGTAAACGGCGCAAACATTGCCGGCTTCTTAAAAGTTGCCCGCGCTATGATTGCTCAGGGATTGCAATAATTCCGATTTAATTTTCGAAACAAAAAATCCGGCTGAATAAAATTCAGCCGGATTTTTTATTTTTCCGCCAAAGTGCTATAATATATCTAAACAAATCGAGGACCCCGGATATAAAACATCCGGGGTTTAATTTATGCCGACAAAACACATTTCATCTAAACCCGCGCTTTGGACGCGCAGTTTCATAATTGCGACAATAGCGAACTTCATGCTGTTTTTTTCATTTTACCTGCTCATGCCGGTACTGCCTTTTTATCTTGTCGATTATTTCAGAATCACGCACGCACAGTCGGGGCTTGCCATAGCATCTTACGTGGCCGCGGCTATTATGGTCAGGCCTTTTGCCGCATTCATAGCCGACTCTTTTGACAGGAAACTTTTCTACGTCATAGCTTATTCCGCTTTTGCAATAATCTACGCCGGATATATCGCTGCTTCGGCTTTAATCTTTTTTGTAATAATCAGAGCCGCCCACGGTTTGGCTTTCGGCTCGGCAAACATGTCAAGCAACACAGTGGTAATAGACATGCTGCCGTTTTCGCGTCAAGGCGAAGGGCTCGGATATTTCGGAATATTCAATAATATAGCAATGGCCGTAGGTCCGATGATAGGGCTTTTGATGTACGCTAAATATAGTTTTACGGCTATTTTTTCTTTCTCTCTCGTTGTAGGAGTAATAGGATGCGCATTGACGCTCTTTGTCAAAGTGCCGAGCGTGAAAGAAGTTGCCGTTAAGCGCGATGAGCCGATATCGTTCGACAGATTTTTACTCGTCAACTCTTTGCCGGTAGGACTCAATCTTATGCTTTTAGCCATACCTTACGGCATGATAAGCACTTACATAGCTTTATACGGAAAACATCTCGGCGCATCGAGTCCCGGAATATTTTTTATTTTGATGGCGGTAGGGCTGATTTTCTCCAGGCTTTTTGCCGGGAAAAGAGTAGATAAAGGACAGATAATTCACGTCATAAGAATCGGAATATTTATGACCGCGCTTTCGCTGCTCATGTTGTTTTTGACCAACAGCATACACGCGCACCGCTTTGCGTTTTTCTATTTTACGGCCTTGCTGCTCGGACTTTCATACGGATTGATATTCCCGGCTTTTAACGTGATGTTCGTAAGTCTTGCCCCGCACAACAGAAGGGCTACGGCAAATTCTACGTATCTCACAAGCTGGGATTTAGGCGTGGCGTGCGGCATAATTATCGGCGGTAAAATCATAGACGTCCGAAGCATTTCAATGGTTTACGCTTTCGGAGCTTTTTCGGCGCTTATAGCGGGCGTTTACTTTATGAGCACAATAACGAATTATTTTGGAAAGCACAGACTAAGGTAAGTTATATCGATAAAAAAGACATCCGGCTGAATCTTATTTAGCCGGATGTCTTTTATTTACAAACTTTTTTATTCCCCAAACTGATAGTTCAAACCGGCTCCGCCAGAGATATTCTCATAAGTGGACGAAACCTGATAGCCGGCATTAAAAAACATTCCTATATTTTGAGAGATGTTAAACTCTATACTGGCATTTGCTTTTTTGATGAGTCTGTCCTGCTTCGTGCTTGAAATTTCAGAATCTATTCCCGAAACGGACGCCATAATCGTATTTACGTCGCCGGTAATAATATAATCGGCGCCGGCGGAAACGGAAATAAAAAATCCCGAAAGATGCAGCTCCATCGCAAGACCCCCGCCCGCATTACTCGCAAAATAATTATTTTGCGCAACGGATAATCCGTCAATTTCCATTCCGTCAGTCATACTATACACAGCGTTGTAATCTATAAAAGGATTTAACTGAAATACGCCGCTTCCGAATATTTTGCGCTTTAGCTCGACGTTGGCGGCAATGCTTTTGCCGTAAAAATTATCTTGCGACGTGCGCACCACGCTGTCGTCTTTTTTGCTGGAATATGTCTGATACCCGGCTCTTATAATACCTTTAATATCAATACCGTTTGAAAAGAAACCGAGATATCCGCCAAACCCCACATCTGATATTTTAGAATAATCCTGCGTCTGTTCAAGCTCCGTAACAGAATATCTGGCAAGCATACCGACTACAAAATTATCGGTCTTAAACATATCAAGCCCGGCAAGAAGCCCGGTGTCTTTGCCGGAAAGAACTGGGTCTGTCGGATTGTCGTTTTTAAACTTCAGAGAATCCCCGAATCCTTCGACGGAAATATTGGATATTTTATCTTTTCTGACCTGGTTTAACAAAAGAGAGCCATGGTCAAAAAGAGAAACCGCGGTAAGCGTGTTGGCGACAAAAGTGCCGACGTCAGCCGTCTGCGCAGACGCCTTAACGCTTGCAAAAACCATAAGAATGATTGCCAACCAGATTATTTTTTTCATTTTTTTCTTTTTAAAAATTAAATTCGCGAGTTATTTTACTAAAAAACAAAAGCCGAGTAAATGTTCATATTATTAACGGATAAAAAGCGGCAAATATTCCGCCTATCCGCATATAGTTTATAGCAGAATGACTGTGAAATCAATACGTTTGCAAAAAAAAGCCAGCCGGCAAAAATTTGCCGGCTGGCTTGATATTTTCTATAGCCTGTTTATTATTTTAAACGGCGCATCTGGAAGCTTTAATCTCTTTGATGATATTAGGAATAATATCATACAAATCGCCTTCCAAAGCATACGTCGCAGTCTGCATCATGGGGCACGTAGCGTCTTTATTGATGGCGATGATAACGTCTGACGAACTCATTCCGACCAAATGCTGTATCTGTCCAGAAATTCCGCATGCTATATAAATTTTCGGAGCGACGGTTCTGCCGGTTTGGCCTACCTGATGAGAATACGGTATCCAGTCTGCGTCTACCGTAGCTCTCGAAGCGCCTACGGCGCCGCCGAGAAGTTCCGCAAGCTCTTCTATAAGCTTGAAGCCTTCCGGCTTACCGAGTCCTCTGCCGCCAGACACAATTATATCCGCGTCGGCAATATTGACATGGCCGCTTGCGTCTTTAATAAAACCTAAAAATTTAGTTCTGTTAAGCAGAGTTTTCATATCTGCTTTGCACTCCACGACTTCGCCTTTTCTTCCGTCCTGAACTTTCGCTTCTTTGAAAACTTTGTGGCGGACTGTCGCCATCTGCGGGCGATGTCTGGGAGTCAAAATAGTCGCCATAATGTTTCCGCCGAACGCAGGACGAGTCTGCTGCAAGTTTCTAGTTTCCAAATCTATTTCCAATGAAGTGCAGTCCGCAGTAAGACCTGTATTGATTCTGGCGGCGACTCTCGAAGCAAAAGAACGTCCGATATTAGTTGCGCCCATCAAAATTATTTCCGGTTTTTCTTTGGCTATAAGCTGCGTCAAAACGCTGCTGTATGGGTCATCCTGGAATTCTATAAAAGCCGGGTCGTCATAAACGTAAACTTTATCCGCGCCTCTGTTTATCAAATCCTGAGCTTTGGCCTTTATATTATCGCCTATTAAAACGGCGCAAAGCTGGACGCCAAGCTTGTCGGCAAGCCTTCTCCCTTCGTTTAAAAGTTCGTAAACGACGCTTGAAATTTCGCCGTGTCTCTGCTCGGCATAAACCCAAACGTTTCTGTAAGCGTTTTTGTCGACTCCGACCTGAGGAGCGTCTTTGGTCATCTCTATGGCCGTCGCAGGGCAAGCTTTTACGCAGGCTCCGCAAAATTTGCACTGGTCAACGTCTATTACCGCAAGAGCGCCGTCCATTTTTATAACGCCGAAAGGGCACGCGTCTACGCACTGCCCGCATCCTACGCATTTATCAGCTAAAACTTTAATACTGTTTGCCATTTAAAAACTCCGTTTTAAAATATTTAGAATTACGCTATTCCCATATCAGACAATTTTTTCACCAAAGATTTCGCGACTTCATGCGGTTCACCCGTAAACTTTTCCCCGCCTTTTCTCTGAGGAGGAGTAAAAATTTTCATAACCTGAGTAGGAGAGCCGTTAAGTCCGGTTTTCTTGGTGTCCGCATTCACATCGGCAGCCGAAAGAGTTTTTATAACGGCTTTTTTTGCGGCCATTTTGCCTTTAAGCGACGGAATTCTTGGAGTGTTGATTTCTTTTACAACTGTCAAAAGAACGGGAACCGGCGACTCTATCAAGTCGTATCCGTCTTCCATCATTCTTTCGACTTTTATGGTTTTGTCGTCGATAGATTCTATTTTTTTAACGTAAGCTATGTGAGGAATGTTAAGCATTTCGGCAATTCCCGGGCCAACCTGAGCGGTATCGCCGTCGGTAGCCTGCTTGCCGCAGATTATTATGCCGTAATCTCCGATTTTTTTTATGGCGGAAGACAACGCGTATGAAGTGGCAAGAGTGTCGGCTCCGCCGAACGCTCTATCTGAAACTAAAACGGCTTCGTCCGCGCCTCTCGAAATCGCTTCTCTCAAAGCGCTTTCAGCCTGCGGAGGCCCCATGGTTACAACCACAACTTTTCCGCCCGTTCTTTCTTTAAGGCGGACGCCTTCTTCAATGGCGTATTCGTCAAACGGATTGATTATAGATTCCACGCCTTCTCTTTTCAATCTTCCGGTTTCCGCGTCAATCTGAACGTTTGTAGTGTTAGGAACCTGCTTTATGCAAACAACGATATTCATTTTCACTCCAGTTTAAAATAATTTAACCAATTTCAATAACAAAGTATTTCGGTTTTTTGCGACGCTTGCGACGAAGAAGTGTACTCTGTTTTGTACATAAGCCGGCGCGTAAGGAAGCAAAAATCCGAAAGACGAAGTTATTTTCCTTTAGCTGCTGATTCTTTTATAAGGTTGAGGGCTATCTCATTACGCTGAATCTGGCTCGTTCCTTCATAAAGCGTCGTGATTTTCGCGTCTCTCATCATTTTCTCGACGGGATATTCTCTGGTGTATCCGTATCCGCCGAATATCTGAACCGCGTTAGTCGTAACTTTCATCGCGACTTCCGAGCAGTAAAGTTTCGCCATCGCAGATTCTTTGCTTGTGCGTTTGTCGGTTCCGGAATCAATCATTCTTGCCGAAGCATAAAGCAACGCTCTCGCCGCTTCAACCTGAGTTGCCATATCTGCAAGCATATGCTGAATGCCCTGGAAAGAAGCTATAGCCTGACCGAACTGAACTCTTTTTCTTGCGTACTCGACGGCTTCGTCAAGCGCGCCGGCCGCTATGCCCAAAGCCTGCGCCGCAACTCCCGGACGGGAATTGTCAAGCGTCGCCTGAGCTATCATCAAACCATGGCCTTCTTTTCCGAGAAGCTGGTCTTTGTGAACTTTGCAGTTATTAAATATGAGCTCTCTTGTAGAAGAAGCTCTGATACCCATCTTTTTTTCTTTTTTGCCGAACTCGAATCCCGGCATGCCTTTTTCAAGGATGAAGCATGAAATTCCTCTCGCGCCTCTGGACGGATTGGTTTTTGCAAAAACGGTGTAAGTTTCCGCGTCGCCGCCGTTGGTGATAAAACATTTCGTGCCGTTGAGAATATAATAATCGCCGTCTTTAACGGCGGTAGTTGACATCCCCGTCGCATCGGAACCCGCGCCCGCTTCGGTGAGTCCGAACGCCGCAAGTTTTTTTCCTGAAGCTATATCCGGAAGATATTTTTTCTTCTGGGCTTCGTTTCCCGCTATAAGAATAGGAAGAGTGCCGAGCGCCGTAGCCGCAAGCGCCAGCGATATTCCGCCGTCGACTTTGCAAAGCTCTTCGACGACCAAAACAAGTCCCATTATTCCTTTTCCAAATCCGCCGTATTCTTCGGGAATGTAAACGCCGCACAAATCCGCCTGCGCGAATTCTTTTACTATTTCCCACGGAAATTCTTCGGTTTCGTCGTAATGTTCCCTGACGGGTTTCATTTTTTCGAGAGCGATAGTTCTCGCCGTCTCGACCATCATCTTTTCTTCTTCAGATAAAAAATAATCCATTACCATTTATGCTTCCCCTTTTACAATTATTTTTTTATATTTTTTATAGCTTCTTTGGCGGCAAACTGCTGGGCTTCTTTTTTCGTGTGCCCCGTTCCTTTGCCCAAAAGCTTATCTTTCACGTAAACGCCGGCTTCAAACTCTTTGTTGTGATCCGGCCCGAACTCTTTTAAAATAACATACTCGGGAAGTTTTCCGCATTCCGACTGAACCGCTTCCTGCAAACGGCTTTTGTAATCCGTCTCTGCCGCTTCCGGCATTAAATTGAAATCAAAAAAATTTAAAACGAACTTTCTTGCGGCGTCCAGCCCGCCGTCCAAATACAACGCTCCTACGACGGCTTCAAAGGTATCGCATAAAAGGCTTTCGCGCCTGCGGGCTTGCGGCGAATCTTCGCTTTTGCCCAAAAAAATAAAATCTCCCAAACCGATGGACTGCGCCCAGCAGCTTAAATTCGCGGCTGAGACGGTCTGGGATTTATACTGCGACAATTTCCCTTCCGGGTCGTCCGGAAATTTATTGTAAAGAGCTTCTACGACAACGGCGGACAGAACGCTGTCTCCCAGAAATTCCATCCGCTCGTTATAATTTTTGCTTCCGGCGTCCGACGCGTAAGACTTATGCGTAAGAGCCGTTATTAAAACTTCAAGGTTATTGAATTTGTATTCAATAACCTTTTGAAGTTCTTCGAGACTTTTATTTGTCATATTTTTTGATTACTACGGTTGAATTGTGGCCGCCGAAACCGAGAGAGTTTGAAATCGCGCAGGTTATCTGCTTTTCTCTTGCGGTATTGGGGACATAATCAAGATCGCAATCGGGGTCCGGAGTCGTGTAGTTGATGGTCGGATGTATAAAGCCGCCCTGCATGGACAAAACGACCGCCACAAGCTCTACGCCCGCAGCCGCGCCCAAAAGATGTCCGGTCATCGATTTTGTCGAAGATATAGGAATCTTATAAGCTCTGTCGCCGAAAACTTTTTTTATCGCCAAAGTTTCGGTTTTATCGTTCAAGCCCGTCGATGTTCCGTGGGCGTTTATGTAATCCACATCGTCTTTGGAAACACCTGCGTCCGCTATGGCTTTCTCCATCGCGAGTATCGCGGCTGTTCCTTCCGGGTCCGGCGCCGTTATGTGATAAGCGTCGTCGGAAGCTCCGTATCCGGCAAGCTCGGCGTAAATTTTTGCGCCTCTCGCCAAAGCATGCTCGAGAGTTTCCAAAATAACTATGCCCGAGCCTTCGCCCATGACAAAACCGTCGCGGTCTTTGTCAAAAGGCCTTGAAGCTTTCGTCGGTTCGTCGTTCCTTGACGAAACGGCTTTCATATTGCTGAATCCCGCAAGACCCAAAGGCGTAATTACGGCTTCGGCTCCTCCGGAAATCATAACGTCGGCGTAGCCGCCGCGCAGCATATTCAAAGCGTCGCCCATAGCGTGATTTGCCGACGAGCAGGCGCTTGTAACCGCATAATTGGGGCCTTTGGCTCCGTATTGTATAGCTATTTCTCCGGGGAGTATGTTCGAAATCATCATCGGAATAAGAAAAGGGCTTACCCTTCTGGGGCCTTTTTCGATTAAAGTTCTCTCTTCTTCTTCCATTACCTCAAGTCCGCCCATACCGGTTCCGGTGATAACGCCGACTCTCGACAAATCTTCTTTCGAAAAATCTATGCCCGAATCTTCGACGGCAAATTTCGCCGCGGTCAAACCAAGCTGCGCAAATCTCGCCATTCTTTTCGCTTTTTTCTTGTCGATGTATTTTTCTGGGTCAAAATCTTTGATATATCCGCTGATTTTGGTAGAAAAATTCGCGACGTCGAAATGCTCGATGAGAGAGATACCTGATTTGCCGGCTTTCAAAGCCGCCTGAAATTCGCTATTTCCCGTTCCTATAGGAGACACTATTCCTATGCCGGTTATAACTATTCTTTTTTTCATTAATGTGCCTTATTTCGCCGCGTGCGCCTTGACATAATCAACGGCATTGCCGACGGTCTGAATTTTTTCCGCTTCCTCGTCCGGAATTTCGATGCCGAACTCTTCTTCGAAAGCCATAACGAGTTCAACGGTATCCAACGAGTCTGCGCCCAAATCGTTAACGAAAGAAGCGCCTGTTACGACTTCAGCCGGATCTACGCCCAACTGCTCAACAATAATTTCCTTCACTCTAGCTTCGAAATCTGCCATTTTGTACTTCCTCCCTTTGGTTTTTATGCTGCTTATTTTTGTGCTGCTTTATGCCTACATATACATCCCGCCGTTAACGGCAAGAACGTGACCAGTTATATAAGACGAATCTTCGCTTGCGAAAAACAGCGCGGCGTTTGCTATATCCTGAGCTTCGCCTAGCCTTGAAAGCGGAATGTTTACCGACAGCGCTTTTTTCTGCTCTTCGGTAAGCTTGTCTGTCATCGCGGTGCGGATAAATCCGGGCGCTATGGCGTTTACCAAAATGTTTCTTGAAGCAAACTCTCTGGCGCAGGTCTTTGTCATGGCTATTACCCCGCCCTTAGTAGCCGAGTAGTTTACCTGGCCCGCGTTTCCCATCTGTCCGACAACCGAAGCTATGTTGATTATTCTGCCTTCTCTCTGTTTGAGCATGGACTTTGCGGCGGCTTTTATGCAATTGAAAACGCCTTTAAGATTAACGGCTATAACAGCGTCCCATTCCGCTTCGGTCATTCTCAAAACGAGGTTGTCTTTTGTGATTCCGGCATTGTTCACAAGTATATCAATTTTGGAAAATTTGTCAAGCGAGGATTGGACGAGATTTTCGCACTCTTCAAGCTTTGAAACGTTGCAAGATACGGCTATGGTTTCAACGCCATATTTCGCTTTAATTTCATCCGCAGTTTTCTGACAAAGTTCCATATTAATATCAGAAATAACAATGTTGGCGCCCTGCGCCGCAAAGGTTTCTGCTATGGATCTGCCTATTCCCTGGGCCGAACCAGTTATAACTGCCGATTTTCCTTTAAGTCTCATTTTTCTATCTCCTTTATGCTTATATATAAGGTGTATGTTTATCAGCCGTTAAGCGCTGTCAAAGTTTTAGCAAGTGACATTTCGTCTTCAATATTCAATGCTTTTTTAGTTCTGTCTATTCTTCTGAGAAGCCCGGACAAAACCTTTCCCGGACCGACTTCTATAAAGGTTTCTACGCCGTCTTTTATCATATTTTGAACGCTTTCATCCCACTTTACCGCGCTTTTTATCTGTCTGAACAGCTTATCTTTAATGATCGAAGCGTCTTTATTCACCAAAGCATCACAGTTTGTATAAACTCCGAAAGCAGGAGTTGAGAAAGTATATTTTTCAAGCTCTTTTGCCATTTTATCAGCAGCCGAAGCCATGAGAGATGAGTGAAACGGCCCTGAAACATTTAAAACCACGCATTTCATTGCGCCCGCCGCAGTGGCAAGCTCAATGGCTTTGTTTATTGCGGCAGCCGTTCCAGCTACAACTATCTGCCCCGGAGAATTATAGTTTACCGGCTCGCAAACTCCGGCTTCCGAAGCTTTTTTGCAGACATCTTCAAGAACATTTTTTTCCAGCCCCATAATCGCGGCCATCGTTCCCGGATTTGCTTCGGAGGCTGCCTGGATAAACTCGCCTCTGGCTTTAACCATAGACAAACCGTCTTTGAAATTAAAAAATCCTGCCGCGCAAAGAGCGGAATACTCGCCTAACGAATGCCCCGCGGCGCAAAACTCGAACTTCGACAAATCCAAATTCGATTTTAAAACTTCGAACGCAGCCATGCTTACGGTGAAAATCGCGGGCTGAGTGTATTTTGTCATCTTCAAAGTTTCTTCCGGACCTTCGAAAATAATTTTTTTAAGCTCGTCGCCGGACGCGTCTATTATCTCTTTGGCTTTGGGATATTTTTCGTAAAGCTCTTTGCCCATGCCGACGGTCTGCGAACCCTGCCCCGGAAACATTAAACCTATTTTCATTTTTTATTCCCTCTAATTAAATTACAAATGCAAAGCTTAAAAATATAGCGCGATGAATTTTGAGTTTAGGCAAAGAGCGCTAGGCGAAGTGTACTTCGTTTTGTACATGAGCCGACGCGCGATGCAGCATAAACTCAAAAGGCGCGCGCTCAAATGCGTATAACAGCAGCGCCCCAGGTAAATCCTCCGCCGAATGCTACAAGTTCCACAAGGTCGCCTTTTTTTACTCTTCCGGTTTTTATGGCTTCGTCAAGGGCGGTTATGGTTGTAGCCGAAGACGTGTTGCCGGTTTTATGAATATTGACAAAAACTTTATCCATCGTAACGCCGACTTTTTTGGCGACGGCGTCGATAATTCTCATATTTGCCTGATGCGGAATATAAAGGTCTATATCTTCGGGTTTTTTATTTGCAAGCTCAAGCGCTTTTTCCGCAGAAAATACCATTTTTGTTACGGCTGCTTTGAATACTTCTTTGCCGTTCATTTTTATAGAATTGAGTTTGTTGTCTATGACTTCCTTGGTTATAGGACAAGATGTTCCGCCGGCAGGCATATACAAAAGATCCCACGAAGCGCCGTCCGCTCCCAGATAAACCGACAGTATGTTATCGCTGTCCTCGGACGCCGTAAGAATCATAGCGCCGGCGCCGTCGCCGAAAAGCACGCACGTGTTTCTGTCCGTCCAATCGGTAATTTTTGACAGCTCTTCAGCTCCCACTACAAGGACAGTCTTGTATAAACCGGAACCGATGAAAGCTTTTGCCGTGGCAAGCGCGTAAACAAAACCCGCGCATGCGGCCGACAAATCGAAAGCCGGAGTCGTCGTAAGCCCGAGCTTCGCTTGTAAAAAACAAGCCGTCGACGGAAAGGGCATATCCGGAGTTATAGTCGCTACCAGTATCAAATCTATGTCTTCGGGTTTGATTCCCGCCGTTTTAATAGCGTCGATAGAAGCCTGATACGCAAGCTCGGATGTCGGCTGGTCTTTCTCGGCGATATGCCTCGATTTTATTCCCGTTCTTGTGCTTATCCATTCGTCAGAGGTATCGACCATCTTCGAAAGATCGTCGTTTGTCAGAACTTTTTTCGGAAAATAAGAACCCGTCGCCAATATCTTTACGCCCGTTTTATTATTCATTTACATTCCCGTTTTGCGAGTTTTTAGAAATTGCGTCTTTAATAGCGTGAGTCAGATCGTGCTCGGCGGCTTTTGCCGCGGAGAAAATGGCGTTTTTCACGGCCTTAGATTCCGACCTTCCGTGTCCTATCAGACAGACTCCGTTGACTCCCAGGAGAGGCGCGCCTCCGAATTCGCTGTAATCGACTTTTTTTCTCAAATCTTTTATGGCAAGCCATATGAACGGAAGAGACGCCCACGCCACAGGATGTTTCTTAAGCGCTCTTTTTACAAGCCTTAAAATCATTTCGGCAAGGCCTTCTCCGAATTTCAGTATGACGTTTCCCACGAAACCGTCGCATATTATTACGTCCGCTTTGCCGGCCGGAATATCTCTGCCTTCCATGTTGCCGATAAAGTTCAAGTCCGAATTTTTTATAAGTTTATAAGCCTGAAGAGTCAGCTCGTTTCCTTTCGAGGATTCTTCCCCTATGGAAAGCAAACCTACTCTGGGTTTTCTGATGCCCATAACTTTTTCGCTGTATATCGAAGTCATAAGCGCAAACTGCAAAAGATGCTCCGGCTTGCAGTCTACGTTGGCGCCCATATCGGAAAGTATGCAGTCTTCGTCTATGGTCGGAAAAATAGTGCATATCGCGGGTCTTAATACGCCGTCTATTCTTTTCAAATAAAAAAGGGCCGCCGCCATTGCCGCGCCGGAGTTCCCCATGGAAACGAAAGCGTCGGCTTTGCCGTCAGCCACAAGTTTTGCGCATACGGAAAGAGAAGAATCTTTTTTCTGGCGCACGGCTTTCGCCGGATGTTCACCCATACCTATAACTTCCGAAGCGTTCACTATCTCGATGTTCAAAGAAGTGACGTCGTATTTTTTGTGATGTTTCAGAAGTTCTTCGGAAATCAGTTTTTCGGGACCGACAAGAAGAATTTTATGCTTTGATTCTTTTGCCGCAAGCACCGCGCCGAGAACGTTTGATACGGGAGCGTTGTCGCCGCCCATTGCATCAAGCGCAATTATCATTTATTTCGAAGCCTCTTGCTCCTGATTCTGAGCGGCCGACTTCTTGACTTTTTTAGGAATTACAAGCTTGCCGTTGTAAAATCCGCATTCGGGACAAACTCTGTGCGGAAGTTTCGGAGAGCCGCAGTTTGAGCATTTGCTTGAATTCGGCGAACCAAGCTTAGAATTTGCCGACCTTCTGGAATCCCTGCGGTGAGGCGTGTGTTTTCTTTTTGGATTTGGCATTGTTTACTTCCTCCGGTATTTTTTATCTTTTTTTGATTTTTTTACGGGCGTTTTCAAGCATGCCCGCCCATCTTTCTTTTACGAGTTCGGCGCCCGCGCTTTCGCAGGAACACGAGTCGTGGACTTTATTGGCTTTGCCGCAAACTTCGCATATGCCAAGGCAGTCATCAGAGCACAGCGGCTTTTGAGGCATTTCAAGAATAAGAAGCTCTCTTGCTTCTTCGTAAATATCCGCGCCGCCGTTTATAAAATCTATATTCGCGCTGATTTTTATGTCAACGGGCTGTTTGTATTTTTTCAAACAGCGAGAGCACTCAAGCTCTACCCAGCCTTTAATTGCGCCGCCGGCGTAAATACTGTCCTGCGAAGCTTTAAGAACCCTGGCATCAACCGAAACATTGTTTGGAAAGCCGATGTCAAAGCTTAAATTCTCTTCTTTCAGCTCTACCGTATCGTTATCCAAAAAATCTGAAAATCTTACTTGCAATTGCTTCATAAACTGCCTTCATCAAAAGACGTTAGATTGTATCTGTTTATTAACTATTTGTAAAGGTAAAAACCGCCCGAAATCAGCCCTTTTCCAGCACTTTTTTAGACTCGCGCGCTATCATGAGCTCTTCGTTTGTAGGAATTATCATGATTTTGACTTTAGACCCGGGCGTAGAAACGAACCTTTCTTCGCTTGAACTTTCCGCATTCTTGACTTTGTCCATCTCTATGCCTAAAGCGGAAAGATTTTCGCATATTTTTTCGCGGACGGTGTAAGAGTTTTCCCCTATGCCTCCGGTGAAAACCAAACCGTCAACGCCGTTTAAAGCCCCGAAGTAAGCGCTTATGTATTTTTTCACGCTGTAAGCGAGCATATCGAACGCGAGCTTCGCTTTTTTGTTTCCAGCGGCTTTGGCTTTTACTATCTCTCTCATGTCGCTCGATCCTGAAATCCCGTAAAGACCGCTTTCTTTATTCATCATCACATCAAGAGTATTGGCATCTTTATACTTCGGATAAAATCCCATAAGATAAGTGACTATCGCCGGATCTATATCGCCGCAGCGCGTGCCCATGATTACTCCTCCGAGAGGAGTAAAGCCCATGGACGTATCCAACACTTTGCCTTTTTGTATGGCCGTTATGCTTGAACCGTTGCCGAGGTGAGCGGTTATTAAATTAATTTCGCTTAAAGGCTTGCCGAGCATCGCCGCGGCTCTGTGAGCGACATAATTGTGCGACGTGCCGTGAAATCCGTATCTTCTTATGTGGTCTTTTTCGTAAAGCTCATAAGGAAGCGCATACATGTAAGCGTAATCCGGCATTGTGTGATGGAAAGCGGTATCAAAAACCAAAACCGACGGAACGCCGGGCAGCATTTTTTCTACGGCAAGAATGCCGGCGTAATTGGCCGGATTATGAAGCGGAGCGATAGGAAACAACGATTTCAAAGCTTCTTTGGCTTCTTCGGTAGCAAGAACCGAATTTGAAAACTTATCGCCGCCGTGAACTATTCTGTGGCCCACAACGGATATTTCCTTCACGTCGCTTATGCTTCCGGTTTTTTTATCCAAAAGATTTTTTATTATCAGCTCTACGGCTTCCGAATGATTTGCGACTTTAACGGAATCTTCTTTTTCTTCGGTTGTTGAGGTCTGCCTTTTGTAATAAGCTTCAGGCTGGCCTATGCGCTCTATTATTCCCCACGCTATTTTCTTTTCGCCGTTCATGTCGAAAAGAGTATATTTTACCGAAGAAGAACCGCAGTTGACAACTAGAACCTTCATTATGTTTTCCTTATAAATACTTTAAAATAATGCTGCTTGTATTACTTTTTACCTACTGTCGTTTTGCCAATCGTTATAATCATACTTCATCAAATCTTCGGGTGTAAAGAAAAAAGCCAGTTCTTTTGCCGCATTTTCCGCGCTGTCGGAAGCGTGAACTACGTTTCTTCTGCCGTCAGTGCCGAACATCGCGCGAAGCGTCCCGGCGGCGGCTTCTTTGGAGTTTGTCGCTCCTATTATACGCCTGACTTTTGCCACCGCGTCTTCAGCCTGCCATGCCATAACTATAAGCGGAGCGGAACACATAAATCTTATCAACGGCTCAAAAAATTCTTTACCTTTATGAACAGCGTAAAAACGCTCCAGGGTCTCTTTTGAAGGCCTAGCCATGCGCATGGCCACAAGCTTAAGCCCTTCTGAGTCAAACCTTTTTATTATGTCTCCTGAAACCTTTTTGCATACTCCGTCCGGCTTGATTATTACGCAGGTATTTTCCATTTATAAATTATTCCATTACACAGTAAAATTCTATTTCATCTCTTCAATTTTTCTATTATAGCGTCGCCCATTGCCGATGTGCTCGCATATCCGCCTAAATCGTAAGTCACGTGTTTCTTTTCGGCTATCACTTCCGATACGGCTTTTTCAAGCCTGAACGCCGCGCCGGTTTCGCCCAAATAATCTAGCATGAGCTTTGCCGACAAAATCAGAGCAGTCGGATTCACTTTGTTAAGCCCCTTATATTTCGGAGCGGAACCGTGGACGGCTTCGAACACCGCTATGTCTTTTCCGAAGTTGGCTCCGGGAGCAACTCCAAGCCCGCCAACAAGCCCAGCGCATAAGTCGGACAAAATGTCGCCGTAGAGATTCGGAAGCGCTATAACGTCGTAAAGCTCAGGCTTCTGCACAAGCTGCATGCACATGTTGTCTATAAGCCTTTCCTCGTATTCGATTTTCCCTTCGTAATCTTTCGCGACTTCTCTTGCAATTTTATAGAAAAGCCCGTCGGTGCATTTCATGATGTTTGCTTTCGTAACGGCGGTAACTTTTCTTCTGTTATTTTTTACCGCATACTCGAAAGCAAACCTTACTATTCTTTCGCTTCCGAAAGCTGAGATCGGCTTTATCGAAATAGCGGAATGCTCTCTGATTTTGTTCTTCGAAAGCTCTATTATTTTTTTTGCTTCGTCGGAATCTTCGGGATACTCTACTCCGGCGTACAAATCTTCCGTGTTTTCCCTGACCACGACCAAATCTATGTCGTCGTATCTTGAGCGGACGCCTTTATAAGTTTTGCAGGGTCTGAGGCATGAAAACAAATCAAGCTCTTTTCTGATGGCGACGTTAACTGAGCGGAACCCAGTGCCTATCGGGGTCGTAATAGGTCCTTTCAAAGCTACTTTGTTTTTTCTTATGGAATCGAGCGTAGCCTGCGGAAGAGGAGTCCCCTCTTTTTCCATTATGTCCACGCCGGCGTGAGCTATCTCCCAATCTATTTTCACTCCGGTAGCTTCGACGACTTTCGCCGTCACTTCGGTTATTTCCGGGCCGGTTCCGTCTCCGGGTATCAACGTTATTTTATACGCCATGGTTATCGCTCCAAAATTTTATTAAAGAGAAACGAATTTCGCTTTTTTGACTCCGGCTATTTTGGAAAGTTTCTCGACTATATCCGCCGGAACTTTTCCGTCGACTTCTATAATCGTCAAAGCTTCGCCGCCGGCCTGCTTTCTTCCGACGTTCATGCCGGAAATATTTACTCCGGCTTCGCCGAGCAATGCGCCGACTTTGCCTACGACTCCGGGTTTATCGTCGTTGACTATCATTATTTTTCCGGAATGAGGTATAACGTCGACGTTTAATCCGTTGATGTTTACTATTCTCGGGTTCTTGTCTGAAAACATCGTCGCTGACATCGTGATAACGCCTTTATCGGTGGTAACTTTGGCAAGTATCAACCCCGCGTAATCTTCGCAGTTATGGACGATGGCTTCTTTTATTTTTATTCCTCTTTCTTTGGCCACAACCGGAGCGTTGACGAAATTGACTTTTATGTCAAGTATCGGAGTCAAAAGTCCCTGCAAATAAGCGACGGTAAGAGAGTTTGTGTTAAAGCTTGAGATGTTGCCGCAATAGCTTATCTCGACTTCTTTTATTCCGCCTTCGGCGGTCTGCCCCTGGAAAGAACCGACCTTAGAAGCGATATCGATATAAGGCATCATTTTTTTGTAAGTTTCCCAATCTACCGTCGGAACGTTAACGGCGTTTCTTATAAGGCCTTTCGTGAAGTAGTCAATTATAACTTCGCTCATTTCCTGCGCAATTTTAACCTGAGCTTCTTCCGTGGAAGCGGCAAGATGCGGAGTAGCTATTACTCCTTCGGTCTCGACTATCGTCCAGTCTTCCGGCGGTTCTTTTGCAAAAACGTCAAGCGCCGCGCCTTTAACCTTGCCGGATTTTATCGCGTCGGATAAATCTTTTTCGTTTACAATAGGGCCTCTTGCAAGATTGAGTATGCTTACGCCGTCTTTCATTTTCGCAATGTTGGCTTTATTTATCATTCCTCGTGTATCGTCCGTAAGAGGAGAATGTATGGATATATAATCGGATTTCGCTAAAACCTCGTCGAGAGTAGTCAAATCCACTCCGTTGCTTTTAGCCAAATCTGGGTTTGCAAACGGGTCATAAGCCACAATTTTCATACCGAACGCAAGAAGTCTTTTTGCCACTTCCGTGCCTATCCTTCCAAGTCCTATCAAACCCAGAGTTTTTCCTTGTATTTCAGAACCCATAAACTTTTTCTTTTCCCATTTTTTGTTTTTCATGGAAGCGCTGGCTTCGGTAAGGTTTCTGGCAAGGCATACTATTAAACCGACTACCTGTTCCGCAACGGAAATAGTATTTCCGCCTGGAACGTTGGCCACGACTATGCCTTTCGCGGTAGCCGCTGCTTTGTCGACGTTATCTACGCCGGTGCCTGCGCGGCCGATGAATTTAAGTTTTTCGGCGGCTTCAATTATGTCAGTCGTAACTTTGACTTCAGAACGTATCAAAAGACCGTCGTAATCTTTTATGAGTTTTTTGAAATCTTCCGGCGACGGTTTATTGTGCACCTCTATTTTAAATTCTTTATTGGCGACTAAAGCGTCCAAACCTTCCATGCTGTCGTAAGTCATTAAAATTTTATACATTTCGGTTTCCTTTAAAAAGTTCAGACCCCGAAAAAATTTTCCGGGGTCTGAAAGTTATTGTTTATCCGTTGAGTAAAGCTTCTTCTGCCGCGGCTACCGCTTTGCCTTTCTCTATCTTCATGCCAAGCTCTACCAAAACCATCTCAAGGCACGCAAATCCGACGAGAAGATCGGCTTTGCCGATATATCCCATATGGGCGAACCTTATAATTTTGCCTTTAAGGTCTCCCTGTCCGCCGGCTATTGAAACGCCGTATTTTTCTCTGAGAGTTTTTACTATTTTGCCGCCTATCGCTTCGGGAACAACCGCGCTCGTTACGACTTCGCAAGGCACTTCGCCGAAAATCTCAAGGCCCAAAGCTTTCATTCCGGCTCTTGCGGCTTTGGCCAAAAGCTTATAATCGTTCCACATATTCTCTATGCCCGTAGCTTTTATCATCTTTATGGCTTCCTGAAGCGCGACTATTAAAGTTACCGGAGGCGTAAAAGGAGTTTCGTTGGTGGCATAAGACTTTTTATATTTTTTTATGTCGAAATAAAATTTCGGAAGTTTCGAGCTTTCGACGAGCTTCCACGCTTTCTCGCTGAGAGAGATAAACGCAAGCCCCGGAGCAAGCATAAAGCCTTTCTGGGAACCGCAGACGGTTACGTCGACTTTCCATTCGTCCGCCCTGTATTCCTGCCCGGCAAGGCCGGAAATAGTATCGACAACCAAAGCGGCGTTAGTCTTTGAAACTATTTCGCCGATGGCTTTAATATCGTTGACAACGCCCGTAGAAGTTTCCGTGAACGTCGTGTAAACGGCTTTGACGTTCGGGTTTGCTTTCAAGGCTTTTTCTATCTCTGCGGGTTTTACTACATTTCCCCACGGAACTGAAGCCGATATAACTTTTACACCGTAGCTCTGGGCGATTTTTGCCCACCTGTCGCCGAAATTTCCGCAGCCTGCAACTATAATTTCATCGCCCGCGCTTAAGAGATTGATAACAGCCATCTCCATTGCGGCGGTTCCGGAACCCGCAAGCATATAAACTTCATTCTTCGTCTGAAAAACATACTTCAAACCTTCTGCAACGTCTTTGTAGATCGCCGCGAACTCGCTGGTTCTGTGGTGGAGTATCGGCAAAGCCTCTTTGAGTGCTACTTCCGGCGGAATTGGCGTAGGGCCGGGCGTTAAAAGATAATGTTTCATCATTTTTTACTGCCTCCGTTTTTTTTATTTTTCTTTATCTTGCGTTCCTTGTTTTTCGATTTGGAATTTTCTATAGCCAAAGAAATGACTTCGTCCATATGAGCCACGGGAATCATCTCTATTTTTTTTCTTATATCCTCGGGAATATCGGCCAAATCTTTTTTATTGCCTTCTGGAAACAAAACGGTTTTTATCCCTTCCCTGTATGCGGCCAAAACTTTTTCTTTAAGCCCGCCGATGGGAAGAACTCTGCCGCGAAGCGTTACTTCTCCCGTCATCGCGACTTTTTTCTTAACAGCCTTATTCATGCATACCGAAGCAAGAGCCGTGGCCAAAGCTATTCCGGCGCTGGGGCCGTCTTTGGGCACAGCGCCTTCCGGAACGTGCACGTGAAAATCTGTATCTTTGAAAATATCTTCGTCTATGCCGAGCTTCTCGGCCGACGAGCGCACATAAGTCAATGCGGCGTGCGCGGACTCTTTCATAACGTCGCCAAGCTTTCCGGTAAGAGCCATCATCCCTTTGCCCTTCATTCTGTTTACTTCTATCGTAAGCGTTTCACCGCCGACTTCCGTCCAGGCAAGCCCTGTGACTACGCCTATGTCGTTTTCGGCAATCTGCTCTCTTTCGAAATGAGCGACGCCGAGGTATTTGTTTAAGTTGTCAGGCGTAATTTTGATAGATTTTATACTGCCGTCAAAAGCCAGATCTTTGGCTACTTTTCTGCATAGGTTGGCTATTTCCCTCGTCAAATTCCTTACTCCGGCTTCGCGCGTGTAATTTGCTATTATCGCGTCAAGCGCGGCCGTTTCGATAACAAGTTCGGATTCTTTCAATCCGTGCTCCGCTATCTGCTTGGGAAGTATAAACTTTTCGGCTATCTTGCGCTTCTCTTCGTCGGTGTATCCAGAAAATCTTATAAGCTCAAGTCTGTCCAAAAGCGTTGTCGGGATATTGTTCAAAGAGTTTGCGGTAGTTATGAACATGACTTTTGACAAATCGAAATCCACGTCTAGATAATGGTCGCCGAAAGCGTAATTCTGCTCCGGGTCCAAAACTTCAAGCAGCGCCGACGACGGATCGCCTCTCCAGTCGGAGCCCATTTTGTCTATTTCGTCGAGAATAAACACCGGATTATTCGATCCGGCCTTTTTCATGGACTGTATGATTTTCCCAGGAAGCGCCCCGATATACGTGCGCCTGTGGCCTCTTATTTCGGCCTCGTCGCGCACTCCGCCCATCGATATCCTCACGAAATTTCTGCCGAGGCTTCTTGCGACGGATTTGGCTATGGAAGTCTTGCCCACTCCGGGAGGCCCTATGAAACAGAGAATCGGACCTTTTATTTTGTTCACTCTGGACATTACGGCGAGATACTCCAAAATTCTGTCTTTGACTTTCTCGAGGCCGTAATGGTCCTGGTCCAAAATTTCTTTCGCACGTTTTAAATCAAGGTTATCCTGCGTGGATTTTTCCCACGGCAAATCTATGAACCATTCGAGGTAAGTTCTTATAACCGTAGCTTCCGGAGACATCGGCATCATCTTTTCAAGCCTGGCGAACTCTTTGTCCGCGGTGTCTCTCGCCGCCTGCGGCATTTTCGTATTTTTCAATTTTTCTTTTAGCTCTTCCAAATCTTTCTGGGCGTCGTCTTTTTGTTTCAACTCTTTCTGTATGGCTTTCATCTGCTCGGTGAGGTAGTATTCTTTCTGAGTTTTTTCTATCTGGTTTCTGACTCTGTTCTGAATTCTTCTTTCGATGTTGAGAATTTCTATTTCGGCGTTTAATATCTGAACTATTTTCTCAAGCCTTTCGACGGGATTGACGAGTTCGAGTATGGTCTGTTTGTCGTTATTTTTTATGGAAAGATGCGAAGCGATTGTATCGGCAAGCCTTGCGGGGTCAGCTATATTTCCGACGGAAACCGCAATGTCCATCGGCATTCTCGGATTTAATTTTACGTATTGCTCGAAGAGAGAAACAGCTCTTCTCATTATGGCTTCCGCTTCCGGGGTTTTTTCGATTTTTTCGTCAAAAACTTTTACGCCGACTTCTATATAGCCTTTGTCGCTCTGCTTAAAATCCGTCCACTGGGCTCTGGATATTCCTTCGACGAGGGCTTTAAGAGTTCCATCGGGCATCTTTAAAATCTGCAAAACTTCGCAGACGACGCCTATGGAATATATGTCGTCGGGCGACGGGTCTTCTATCTGAATATTTTTTTGCGTAACTACGAATATAAGCCTGTTTGAAGCCATGGATTCTTCCAAAGCTTTAACGGACTTTTCCCTCCCTACGGCCAAAGGCAAAACCATAGCTGGATAAAGTATTATTTCTCTGACAGGCAGCAAAGGCAGAGTGTCGGGAATTTTCGGCGTTTCTTTGTCGTTCGTTATTCTGTCCAAATCGCTCATATGAGCTCCTTCCCGGATCAGCGGGCCGGTTAGTCTTTTTTAAGCGGCATATCTTTTACTTCTTCGGAAATTTTGGCGCTATCCAAAAGGAATTTAAAAAGTTTTTCTTCTTTGAGAGAAATCATGATGCTATCTTTCTTCTCGTCAAAATACTTGTTTACCGCAGCTTCTCTCTGGGGATTGGCTTCCAGCATTTTCTTCTTTTCGGCGTCGACATCCGCATCCGTGACCGCGAGACTTTCCTTAGCAAAAATCGCGTTCAATATATACGAAAGTCTGACGGTTCTTTCGGCCTCTTCTTCAAACTTTTTATCGCCGAGCTCCGCCTGCTTTTTTATGTATTCTTCCGGCGCGCCCTGCTCTTTCATATAATTGCTCATTCTTTCTACCAAAGTTTGCTTTTGCCCGTCAACGAGAGATTTCGGAACTTCAAATTTGTTTTTCGACAAAAGATGGTCCATTACCTGCTTTTCTACGTCCATTTCCTGACGGCGCTTTTCTTCCGACCCTATCGCTTCTGCAACTTTCTTTTTCAAATCTTCAAGATTTTCAGCGCCCAAATCTTTCGCGAAATCATCGTTAAGTTCAGGGAGCTCTTTTTCTTTTATCTCTATGACTTTGGTCTTAAAAGTAATAGTCTGTCCGGCAAGGGTTTTATTTGGATAATCCGTAGGATATTCGACTTTCGCGTCTTTCTCGTCGCCGATTTTTGCGCCCTTCAAAGCTTTCTGAAAACCTTTGACCGTATCTTGGGAACCCAAATCCAAAAGATGATTTTTAGCCGTTATCCCTTCGACAGCTTTGCCGTTTTTATCGAAAGCGTCGTAATCTACGGAGACGAAACTGTCTTCTTTTACTACGCCGGTTTTAGAAGGCGCGAGTTTTGCGTTTCTGTCTCTCAGAGCGTCAAGGCTCTGCGTAAGGCTTTCCTCGGTAACTTTGAATATTTCTTTTTTCACCGGAATTTCTTTGTAGTCTTTAACTTCGATTACGGGATGGCATTCCGCGGTAAAACGATATTTAAAAACCTGCCCGAGCTCATAATCGAACTCGTCGACCACGGGAAAATCGATCGGGGTAAAATTTTCTTTGGAAAGCGCGTCAAAAACGGTGGCTTTCACTATGTTTTCGACGGCTCTGTCTTTGGCTTCTTTGGAAAACTTTTCTTTTATCACTTCTATGGGAGTTTTTCCCTGCCTGAAACCGTCAAGCTTTGCCTGTTTTTGTATCAAACCATATGCAGATTCAATTTCCTTGGCGGCAGTTTCCGGAGAAACTTCCACGTCTATCGTAATAGAACATAGTTTTTTGTTTGCAACCGCAGATTTAAAATCGATTTTTTTAGCTTCCTGAGCCATTTTGCTCTCCTATATATAAATCAAATTAGACAAATTTTTTTAACAATCATTAAAATATGCAGTATTTTTCGATTAGACGAAGCGTCGCTTGCATACTTAAAATACGAAGTATTTCGGATTTATACAATGAAGAGTCAAGTGAAGTTTAGGTGAAGCTTAAATGAGCTTGACTCTGAAGCAGTATAAATTCGAAAGACGAAGTATTTTTGCGGACGGAGGGACTTGAACCCCCACACCTTGCGGTATATGGTCCTAAGCCATACGCGTCTGCCAATTCCGCCACGCCCGCATAAATAAGAAAAAAAGCGCATAACGCGCCGAATAAAAGAACTTTAAAAATGTCTGAAAATACAAACACTTTAAAGGTGCAAGTATCCGCCTTCGCTAAAGCTACGGCGCGACAAGTTTCGAGTTTAGGCAAAACACTTTAAGAATACGAGCATTTTGTGATTAGACAAAGCGTCGGCACGAGGAAGTTTACCATACGTATACGGTAAATGACGAGTGCCGCAATGAAGTATAATCACAAAAGGCGAAGCATTCTTTGCGCTGCATAGGAATTGAACCTATAACCTAACGATTAAGAGTCGTTTGCTCTACCAATTGAGCTAGCAGCGCGCACAAAAAGTAATATATTTTTGAAATCGAATTTTAACAAACTGCCTGTAAAAAGTCAACAGTTCGATTGCATAAAAACGGGCAATTTATCTGTTATTGAAAATCTGGCGGACAAAAATCCTGCTTTTCTTGCCTATTTCTATGATTTTTGAAGGTATTACGTTTAAGATAAGAGTGTTTTCAAGATAGGCTTGCGTAGGTTTTTTGCGCTGGCCTTCGGGATGAACGTGGCCATGAAGCCATAAAAGCGGCTTCATCTTGTGTATAAACTCTTTAAAACACGAAAAACCTTTGTGGCAAACGTCATCACAGTCATTGACGCCTTCTACGGGAGCATGGGAAATGACTATTATTTCTTTTCTTTTTCTGAAAAATAAGACGTCGAAAAAACGCTTGACTCTGATTTTAAAAATAACTTTTCTGACAAGGCGGAGCATCTCTCTTTCGGTAAACTGAAAAGGACCGGGGTTATATCTCATGGCCCCTCCGAAACCGGCAAATATATAGTCTCCGAAAACTTCTATTTTTGCGTGCAGGTCCGAGCCTCCGAAACTATATTTCAACCACTTGCCTTTATAAAGCTTTTTTACAAATTTTTTTGACTTAAAGACGTCGCCGTAAAACTGCTCGATAAAATGATTCCCCGACACAAAGAAAAAATCTTTGTTCAGAGCGTCGGTTACAAACTCGAGATATTTTTTCGATAGATCGCCGCACGAAACGACGCAGTCAATATCTTCCAATTTCTTAGAGCCGGATTCTCCCGCTTCTATGAGCCTCTCAAGCGAGAGGTCTTCAATATCCGAAACCGCGAGTATCTTCATTGATTTTTCCCGGACAATCTCTTAATTAAATTAAAAAATTCGTGTATTTTTGCCGCAGCAAGCTGAGAAAATTTAACTTTTTTATATCTTTTAAAAAAATCGTGAGCGGTAAAATCAAATCCGACGTCATGGCCGGCTTTCTGGCTTAAATAGTATTTATGCTGCTGTATCCAAACATAAAGGTCGGTGTATGTTCTGTCAGGAAAACCTGCAAGAATCTTATCCCCTCTCATAATTTCAAACGCCGGAAGAAACTGTTTTTCATACCAGCCGAAAGCCGCAAAAATTATCGGCTTTTTCGCGAGCTCGCCGTTTAAAGCTTTTTTGCGGTAATCTTCTATCTCGTCGTAAAGTCTGCCGTAACTGCCGAATTCCGTAACCTTAAGAGGCTGCGCCAGAACCGAGTTAGGCATATAGGTTTTTTCTCTGAAAGAGTTCTCTTCAAGCTTTATTAAAAACTTTTTGGCGCTGGCGGTGTTGTAGGTATAAGTTTTGTCCGCAGATATGTCGAACTTAAACTCTATCTCTAAAACTTCGGCATCTATATATTTTGCGTTAAGAATATTTTTGGCGGCCATAAGCCTGTGATGCCCGTCTATCACAAAATAATTATCCAAAACTTTATAGACTTGTATAGGCGGAAAGTTTACGCCGTTAAGCATTCCTTTTTTTATATTTTCATACCTGGAGCCGAAATCGTCCCTGGTTGGTATCAGGTTTTCGGAAAAATCGTTATAACGGCTGAGGCTGCCGACTATTTTTTCGGTTTCTATAGCCTGAACTCCGCGATTTTTTATTTTTAAATCCCGGAGATTTTGTTCTATAGAGCTAAAATCCACCAAAACGCTTTTTTCTTCTTTTTTATGCATTTGTCTATCCTTAATTGCTCACAATATATTGATTATTTTCCCGCTATTAACACAATCCGTTGCCGGCTTTTTATAAAGGAAGGCCGAATCCTGCAAGATCTCAAAGGCGAGGCATCCTTCCATTTTTTATAAATAAAAAATGGGCGGAGAGGGAATTGAACCCTCACGGCTCTTGCGAGCCTCAGGATTTTAAGTCCTGTGCGTCTGCCAGTTCCGCCATCCGCCCACCCAAACCTATAAAAATAAACCGTGTGGATTATACTATATTTATTACTCCGGCGCAAGTTGACTTAATAAGTTAAAAAACATAAAATACTTGAATTATAAATACGTAATTAAAGGTGATTTTATGCCAACAGTCAAAATTAACGGTGAAAAATGCAAAGGCTGTTCGCTTTGCATAAAAGCCTGCCCAAAACAGTGCTTGGCTTTTTCAAATGAGTTCAACAAAGCCGGGTATCACTGGGCAGTTTTGGAAAAACCGGATGCCTGCATAGGCTGCGGATTTTGCTATCTTGTCTGCCCCGATGTCTGTATAGAGGTTTATAAATAATGACAAAACAACTAATTAAAGGTAACATCGCGCTCTGCGAAGGAGCAATAACCGCAGGACTTCACGCATATTTCGGATATCCTATTACCCCCCAAAATGAGGTTCCGGCTTATCTTTCAAGAAGAATGGTTGAGCTCGGAAGAGTGTTTATACAAGGCGAGTCTGAAATCGCCTCTGCAAATATGGTTATGGGCGCCGCGGTAACCGGGAAAAGAGCCATGACTTCATCTTCTTCTCCGGGAATTTCTTTAAAGCAGGAAGCAATATCGTATATGGCCGGAATGGAACTTCCCGCTTTGATAGTAAATGTCCAAAGAGGCGGCCCGGGTCTTGGCAACATATCCGGCGCACAGTCGGATTACTTTCAGGCCGTCAAAGGCGGCGGACACGGCGACTACAGACTCATAGTTTTGGCTCCAAACAGTTCTCAGGAAATGTATGAAATGGCATACGACGCTTTTGATTTGGCGGAACAATACAGAATTCCGGTGATGATTCTCGCCGACGGCGTAATAGGCCAGATGATGGAGCCTGTCGAATTCAACAGAAAAGATAGAAAAGATTTTCCGGAAAAAGAATGGGCGCTTACAGGATGCAAAGGAAGAGAGCCACGCTCGGTAAAATCACTTTTGATGGCGGAAGGCGCTTTGGAGCAGCACAACATAGACCTTCAAAATAAATACGCCAAGATCAGAAAAAACGAAACCAAATTCGAAGAGTATATGACCGACGACGCAAAAATAATAATAGTCGCTTACGGCATATCTTCAAGAATAGCGAAATCCGCCGTAAAACTGGCGAGAAAAGAAGGCATTAAAGCCGGACTTCTCAGGCCTAAAACGCTTTGGCCTTTCCCCTCTGACGCAATAGCAAAACTTGCCAAACCCGACATCAAATTTTTATCCGTCGAACTTAGCCACGGGCAGATGGTTGAAGACGTCCGTCTTGCCGTAAACGGAAAAAGCAGCGTTGAGTTTTTCGGAAAAGCGGGCGGCGGTGTAGTTAACGAAATGGAAATCTTAGAAAAAATTAAAAAGCTGGTATAAAATAATGGAAAAAATACTCTCTAAACCAGAAGCGCTTAAAGAAACGCCTATGTCTTATTGCCCGGGATGCGGGCACGGCATAGTTCACCGCCTTATAGCCGAATCTATAGACGAGCTCGGCGTCAGAGAAAAAACTATCGCTGTGGCTCCGGTCGGCTGCGCGGTTTTTGCATACGATTATTTCAATTTTGACGTTACCGAAGCTCCTCACGGCAGACCGCCCGCGGTTGCCACCGGCATCAAAAGAACCAATCCGGATAAATTCGTTTTCACGTATCAGGGCGACGGAGATATTGCGGCAATCGGAATGGCTGAAACAATCCACGCAGCCAACAGAGGCGAAAACATATCCATAATATTTATAAACAACGCCAATTACGGCATGACCGGCGGACAGATGGCTCCGACGACGCTAATCGGTCAAGTCACCGAAACCACGCCGTTCGGAAGAGACCCTAAAAGAGAAGGCTACCCAATAAGGCTTTGCGAACTTCTCTCGTCCCTTGAAGGCACAACGTATCTGGAAAGAGTTTCGATAAACGATCCTAAGAATATCATAAATGCAAAAAGGGCCATAAAGAAAGCTTTCCAAAATCAGATAGACGGAAAAGGTTTTTCTTTGGTCGAAGTTATCTCCAACTGTCCCGTAGATTGGGGCATGACTCCGCTCGATTCGATTAAATGGCTGGAAGAAAATTTTCTGAAAAGTTTTCCCCTCGGCGTAGTTAAGGATAAAACAAATGAAAAATGAAATTATAGTCGCCGGTTTCGGCGGTCAGGGCGTGCTCTTATCCGGAATGATAGTGGCGCAGGCGGCCATCGAGCAGAATTTGCACACTACGTGGTTTCCGTCTTACGGCGCCGAGATGCGCGGCGGAACGGCTAACTCAACCGTAGTAATTTCAAGCGACGAAATCGGCTCTCCGCTCGCTTTCACTCCAAACGCTTTGATAGCGTTAAACGAGCCGTCGCTCAATAAATTTATGCCGAAAATGACGAGCGACGCCGTGATTATAGCCAACTCTTCCATAATCGACGAGCGCAAAAGCTTTAAAATAAAGCCTTATTTCATGCCGGTCACGACTATCGCGGACAAAGAAATCGGCAACGTCAGAACCGCAAATATGGTTGCCGTCGGAGCGATGATTAAAGCTTTGGAACTCTGCGCTACGCGCGCGTGCAAAATCGAAAGCGAAATACTCAAAATTAAGAGCGCGTTTAAGGCCGTAGAAAAAGCTTTCCCCGCAAAACCGGCGCTTATAGACGCAAATAAAAAAGCTATTCAACTCGGATACGACTACATAAAGGAACAAACAATATGAAAATCAGGCAAGCTAAAGTAACCGACGTCAAAGAAATGCACAAACTCGTCGAGTTTTACGCAAACAACGGAGAAATGCTCCACAGGTCTTTGAACACAATGTATGAAAACATTCAGGAATACATCGTCGTGGAAGATAAAAACAAAATAATCGGATGCGGCGCGCTTCACGTTTCTTGGGAAGATTTGGCAGAAATAAAAGCGCTGGCGGTATCCGAAAAATACAAGAAAAAAGGTATAGGCAAAAAAATAGTTCAGACTCTTCAGAAAAACGCGCAGAATCTCGGAATAAATAAAGTTTTCGCATTAAGCTTTAAGCCCGAGTTTTTTATAAAGCTCGGATATAAAGTGATACCGAAAGAAACTCTTCCGCACAAAATTTGGAGCGAGTGCGTAAACTGCCATCTTTTTCCGGACTGCGGAGAAGTTCCGCTTCTCATAGAACTGAAGAAGTAAAACTCTTTAAAAAATCATTATAAATTGATAAAATAACGCTTGATTTTACAAGCGTTATTTTTTTGTCAAGGAGAGCTTATGAAAGTTGTGATTTTAGCCGGAGGATACGGAACGCGCATAAGCGAAGAAAGCTATTTAAAGCCGAAACCTATGATTGAAATCGGCGAATTTCCGATCCTAGTGCACATAATGAAATACTATTCGCATTTCGGATTCAACGATTTCATAATATGCTGCGGTTATAAAGGCTATGTTATAAAAGAATATTTTTCAAACTACTTACTGCATAACTCCGACATAACTTTCGATTTCTCCGCCAAAAACAAAATAACCGTTCATAACAATGCCGCGGAACCGTGGAAAGTAACCCTTGTAGACACGGGGCTTGATACGATGACCGGCGGCAGAATAAAGAGAATAGAAAAATACGTCGAGGGCGAGCGTTTCATGATGACTTACGGCGACGGTATTTGCGACTTGGACATCAACGAACTCATAGAGTTCCACAACATCAACAAGAAAACCGCCACCCTCACCGCAATAAGGCCCGAAGGGCGTTTCGGGGTTTTAAACATCGACGAGTCTGCAAAAATATCAAGCTTCAGAGAGAAAAACGAGGAAGACGGAGGCTGGATTAACGGCGGTTTCATGGTTTTGGAACCTGAAATTTTTAAACTTCTGAAAGACGATTTCACGGTTTTCGAAAGAGAACCTCTTGAAAAACTTGCCGAAAGAAAGCAGCTTATGGCATATAAGCATTATGGTTTTTGGCAATGCATGGATACGCAGAGAGACAAACAGCAGCTTGAACAATTATGGTCAACTAACTCCGCTCCCTGGAAGATCTGGTAAGTTTTTTGCTTCGTCTTTTGAGTTTATACGTCGTCAGAGGCTTGCTCATTTACGTTAAACTTGTAAACTTCGTTCGCCTCTTCCTTGTCTAAACTCAAAATGCTTTGCAAAAATTATTTGTATAACGGGAAATAAATATGTCAGATAAAAAAGTTATTATCGCAGGCGCAACCGGACTTATAGGAAAAGAAGTCATAGCTCCTCTTCAGCATCTGGGCTTTGATATTTACGCCTTAACAATAGACAAAGAAAACCCCGACAATGGCGTTAAGTGGATACCGTGCGACATATTCAATTCACCTGACGTAAAAAAAGTTTTTGACAAAGTAAAACCCTCTCACCTTCTAAATTTCGCGTGGGCTACTGTTGGAGATTATCTTTCCTCAAACATAAACTTCGACTTTTTAACAGCCGGCTTAAATCTGCTAAAACATTTTAATGCAAATGGCGGCAAAAAAGCCGTATGTTCCGGAACATGCTTTGAATATAAATTTAAAAATTCCCCGCTTAAAGAAACCGACGAAATAAATCCCGAAACGGTTTACGCAAAATGTAAAAACTATCTACGCGAACTTTCAGAAATTTACTGCAAGCAGAACGAAATAAATTTCGGCTGGGGCAGAATTTTCTACGTTTACGGCCATAAAGAAAATGAAAAAAGACTTACAGCGCATATAATAAAAAGTCTTAAAGCCGGAAAAGAAGTCACGATAAACACCGGAAGCCTTGTAAAAGATTACATGTATTCGAAAGATATAGCCGCGGCATTCGCGCACTTTTTAGACAGTGATGTTTCCGGCATAGTTAATATCTGCACCGGCAACGGAGTTTCCCTCAAAGATTTTTCACTGGCAATAGCAAACAAATTGGGCAGGCCTGATTTAATAAAAGTTTTAAACGAACCTTCAAATCAGCCACCGCTTATAGTTGGCGACAATACAAGGCTTACAAAAGAAGTTGGCTATAAAATACAATACTCTTTAGATCAGGCGATTGACAATATTTTAAAGGACGTAAAATGAAAATATTGCTTACCGGCGCGACAGGTTTTCTGGGAAGCGCGCTTTTAAAAGCCCTTTTGCAAGAAAAACACGAAATAATAATATTGAAACGAAGTTTCTCAGATACAAAAAGAATATCATCCGAACTTTCCGGCGTAAAATCATACGATTTGGACAAAACGAAACTTTCATCCGTATTTTTTGACAACAAAAACATCGACGCAGTAATTCATACCGCTACGTGTTACGGAAGAAAAAATGAAACCGCCTCGCAGATATTTTACTCAAACACAGTTTTTCCTCTCGAACTTCTTGAACTTTCCGTCGCAAATAAAGTTAAAACATTTATCAACACCGGCACAATCTTGCCGCTTGCAAAAAAAGGGCAGATGCACAATTACGTGCTTTCAAAACGGCAGTTTATGGAATGGAACGCTTATTTTACTGACAAAATAAGATTCGTCAACATTATTCTTGATTATGTTTACGGACCGTTTGACGACAAAAACAAATTTCTGCCTGCCTTGATATACAACTGCGTGCACAACGCCTCTCAAATGGACCTTTCCAAAGGCAAACAAAAAAGAGATTTCATATACATAGATGATGCTGTCAGCGCTTACATGAAAATTCTGCATTCAGATTCAAACGAAAGCATGTTTGAAATAGGCCATGGCAAACAGCTTTCCGTTAAAAATGCGGCTTTAAAAATTAAAGAGCTGACAAAATCCCACATAAACCTGAATTTTGGCGCTATACCGTATAAATACGGAGAGCCAATGAGCCTTAAAACGAATCCCAAAAAATTGCTAAAGCTTGGCTGGAAACCTAAATACAGTTTTGAAGAAGGAATAAAAAAATTGATATCAGAGGAATATAAAAAATGAAACTTTTAATTACAGGCGGCTGCGGATTTTTAGGAAGCAATCTTGCCGCACACGCTCTTTCACAAAAATACGACGTCGTAGTTTTTGATAATCTTTTCAGAAAAGGTTCCGAAGAAAATTTAAAGTGGCTGCAAAATATAGGGAAATTCACTTTTATCAAAG
>Ga0123357_10000775_pt1 | contig 32249 bp, 23 predicted proteins | sample TergutEmb28metaG_FD_89873 | JGI IMG/M metagenome (GOLD analysis project Ga0123357, IMG submission 89873) | Embiratermes neotenicus P4 segment gut microbial communities from Petit-Saut dam, French Guiana - Emb289 P4 | ecosystem: Host-associated > Arthropoda: Insects > Digestive system > Gut ...
TCTACTTGGAGAGTACGTCAGTGGGCAGGAACAACTATTGGAAGCGACGGAACTATCCCTGCAACTGATAACTATCACATCTGGCTTATGTCAGGTGAGCAGAAGTGGTATCTGCCAGGTACATCAGAAATAGGCGACGTAGAATACACCGGCGCTGTAACAGGAGGAAACGGAAACACCACAGAAGAGACCCTCGGTGCAGCTCCTGTTGTTCTGCTTACTGAGTATCAAGCCCATCCTGAAAACTATGATCCAGCAACAGGCTTTTGGATCTTAGATGATACCGCAGATGGTAATGGCTGGTGTTACTGGTCAAAGCTTCTTCCTGCAGGAAAAGCTACTAACCTTCTTCTTGATAACGTTACCCTTGATCCGGAAAACAAGCCTGATGATAACTATGCCTATAACATTGACGTACGTCTTCAAGCTGCTAATAAGACTGAAGCCTATAAGCTTGCAGATAAAGGAGACATCTCTGATGCCGCACAAGAGCTTACTCATGATCTGGCTGCTGATGTTATAAAGACTGCACCTGACGGAAAGCTGGTCAAAAATATCAGCGGAAACATCTGGGAAGAACTAGATGATAATGGCAACTCGCAAGTTCCCCGGCAGTTTATCTATGATGGTGATGGCTCTATTGGCAAAGACAAAGAATACTCAGGAGACGAACTTGCCTGTGACAGAAATGGCGTTATTGCTCTTGCAGGAGGATTGTTTGTTAAAGGTACTGACAACCCTAATGTCTTTGAGTCAGTAAACCAGGACGGAACGTCAAAGAACCCCAAACAATATGTCTTTACTCCAGATAAGAACCCGGAAGACTATGTCTACGATGAGTCGCCTATGGTTACGGGACAAGATGGACTGAGCTATCTCAAAGTTGACGACACTACTTACATCTGTGTTGAAAACGGACTGGTGATGATTACTTCAGATGCCAGTACGCTTCCTGGTGGTCCCGATGATGTAGTGCAGGAACCGCAGTGGCCGAGTATCAATTCTCCTCAGCCGATTCAGTTCAGAGTGTTGTCGATACCTTATCAGCTTCCAGGAAGCACCTACCAAACCCAAGTTGAATTCTTTGACCCCTCTCAAGAGGCGTCAGCACAGCCTCTTCGTTATGTGCTTAGCGCCTCTGCTGTTGGTAGCATTACCATTAGTTCCAGCGGGCTGGTAACAGTTAGCTCTACTGCGCCTGAGAATATTTCTTTTGGTTTTTGTGTAATTGCCGCTGATGGCTCTTTTGCTAGGGGGAGTATAACTATACCATTAGCTGTCTATATGCCCTCGCCTGACTATCAAGCCAGTGGCATCACTGCTAAACCTGTTGCCGTTAATAAGGGCTCGCAAAATGTGCTTACTATAAGTCCAACCTCTACTAGTGGAGTATGTCTGAATGTTATAAGTACTACGCTTGCAATACAAGGCTCTGATTTAGGTTGCAGCTTAACGTCAGCCGGCCTGTTCACTGCTGGGGATACCAATGGTACCGTTATGGTTCAGGTGACTGTTTCATGCAGAAACAATAGTGGGAGTCCTCTTAGTTTGCAGGATGGTACTGGACGTACAATTGTTGCAGGAGCAAGCTACACCATGACCACGACTTTTGAAGTAAATGTAGGTGATCCCGTCACCTATTCAGCAGAAACTAAGCCTTATGTCACTCAGTTGACTCTGCTTGGAGTTACTTCTTGGTCTGATGTTGAGCCAGCACCAGAGTATGCAAGCGGCAATGGAAGCCAAGGTATGCCTTATCAGATCAGCAGTATCCGTCAATTGAAGAAGTTTGTTACTGATAAAGGTGATAATGCTGGCTATGGCAAGTATTTCGTACTGACCGCAGACATGAATGTAGACAACGCTGATGTGCTGACTGGTACCTTGCTGGGCAGTTTCTATGGTACCTTTGACGGCGGAAATCACGTTATAGAAAACTTGAAATCAAATTCGGGGCTTTTCAGTACTGTCGCTTATGGCACTGTAAAAAATCTTGGACGCAGAAGCGGAGCTGTAAATAATGCAAATATGGCGGGAACAATTGCGCAATATATAAATAACAACGGTAGCTTAATCCGCTGCTATAACGAAACTCCTATTACTAATGGAGCCTTCATTGGCGGCCTTGTATATGCAGCTGGTGCTGCCACTATTGACAACTGCTACAACAAAGGAGCGCTTACGCCAAGTGGCCCCACTGCGGAGGGCGGCCTAGTTTGTTTTGCGCTCGCTGATGGAGGCACACTTACCATTAAAAACAGCTACAATATAGGCGCTATTTTAGGTGTGGGAGTCCCCAGTGGTGCAGCTACTAATCTCGGTGGTATTGGCGGTATCATCGGCTGCCTACATAATTCAGTACCAAATGGACAAACCGTTGTCCTGAGCAATGTACGCAATTATGGTCCGATTACCAGATTCGCCGGTTCTTCATATACGACTTTTGGTGACATTATTGGTCAAATTCTTGCTGCCAGTGGTACTAATGGTTTTCAGAAAGTTAATTTCACTAATGTGTCGTATCTGCCGGGCTTGATTTCTTATACGGGATCTGGCGTACAACAGGATACCGATATTGGTGATCGCGCTATTGCAGAAACGATATCAAACGTTACTATTTCTGGCAGCGCAAGCAACACGCTTACCGGAACACAGACAGGGTTCCTTGTGCCCTAAGTCCTTTCTACTTTGGTGACCAGAAGCAACCCTTCATTGCTTCTTATCACAGGTTCCTTTGGGGAGCAGCTTGTACCTCACCTTAACAACAAGTTGCTCCCCGCAACCGGGTGGCCTGCTTCTTTTCCCCCTGGAAGCAGGCCGCTATCCGGGCTCTCGTGACAAAGGGGGTTGGCTCTCTTTTGTCACGAGGACCTTGTTGCGCTCACTGCTTTGGAGCAGCTCGCTCTCTTTTGTCTTGGCCGGGCTGCTCCAGAGTGGTGAGCGCTTTGTGGCTTCGAGGTGGCGCCGCTCCGGGCAGAGGCGCGCCGGGTTCCCGCGCGCTACGCATGAGTCCGGGCTCGGTGTCCAGTACCGGAGGCACGCCGGGTTGTCGTGCCCTACAAAGTTATTGCCGGTCAGAACATTTCCAGCTGGCGCCAGAACAGGTGACAAAAGTCCTTGGGGCTTTTGTCATACAGACCGAAGGGCCTTGATGGCCCTGAGGGCTGCCTCCATAAAAAACATCCTTTTTCCCCGGACAGAGGCGCGCCGGGTCCCCGCGCGCTACACATGAGTTGGGGCTCGGTGCCTGGTACCGGGGGCGGGCGTTTTGGGAGGGTCTGTGGTGTTGGCGTCGGGTTGCTTCCGGTACGGTATACTAGTGAAAGCGTTAAGGACGCTGTCCTTTTGTTATACCTCTAAGGAGACCTGAAACTTATGGCGCCACAGAATACCTCTGGCCGCGTTGCGGTGATCGGGGCGGGCAAGATGGGCTCGGCATTACTCGCCGGATTTTTGAAGTCCGGCCTGGTCAATCCGCGTAAGGCCGTGATTGTCGAGCGTGCTGCGCCGCGGCGCAGTGAGCTGGAACGTGAGTTTCCTGGTGTGACCTGCATGGAGCGGCCAACTCAGCTTGAGCTGGGCGATGGCGACATCTGCCTGATCGCGGTCCATCCGGAGACCGTGACCGAGGTGTTAGGCCAGCTGCGTGACCGGCTCGGCGGGGCGCTGGTCGTCTCGATTGCCGGCGGGATCACAATAGCTCAGCTTCAGGGCGCTCTGCTGCCGGGGTCGTCGGTGATCCGGGTGATGCCCAATACGCCGGCCATGGTGGGCGAGGCGATGTCGCTTCTGACCCCCGGCGATCACGTGAGCAAAGCGGCGCTTAAGCCGGTCGTCAAGCTGTTTGAGAGCATCGGGCGCACCTGTGTTATCCCCGAGTCGCTCCAGCCTGCGGGCTCGGCCCTCTCGGGCAGCGGGCCGGCCTATTTCGCGCTGGTCGCAACGGCGCTGACACGCGCGGGGGTGGCCAACGGCCTGCCGCTGGCGCTTGCCAGTGAGCTTGCTGTGCAGACCATGCTCGGCACCGCCCGGCTGCTCCAGGAAAGCGGCATGCACACGGAATCGCTGATCGACGCGGTCTCAAGCCCGGGCGGAACAACAGCGGTTGCCATCGAGAAGCTTGAAGAGGCGGGATTGCGCGCGGCCTTTGCCAACGCGGTCAACGCGGCGGTCGCTCGCACCTTTGAGCAGGGCTCGATTTCTGACAAAGATACAACCGAGGAGTAATGATAAAATGGCAAACAAGGAAGCACCCAGTCCACAAGATAACAATGAGGGAAGCACTATGAAGATTACGGCGCTCGATATCCATCAGAAAGAGTTTGCTCACGGTATGAGGGGTTACCGTGAGGAGGAAGTCGATACGTTTTTGGATCAGCTGGCCGTCGAGGCCGACGCGTCAGAAAAGCGATGTAAAGAGCTTGAAGAAAAACTGAACATGCTGGAAGCGCGCGACGCGAGCCTTGCGGCAGAGCGCAATACGATCAACAACACCTTGCTGACGGCTCAAAGAGCCGCTGACGCAATGCTTAAAAAGGCGCAGGCCGAATGTACCGATACGCTTGAGGCGGCGCAACGCCAGTCTGAGGCTCAGCTGGAAAGCGCGCGCCAGCAGGCGGACCGCATTGTCGAGGAGGCGCGGCAAAAGCGTCACCAGGTGATCGGGAGTTTTGCCCGTCTTCAGGGCGAAGAAGAGAAGTTCCGCAATGGCTATCTTGCGCAGCTGGAGAGCTTTCTTGCCGGGGTGCGGCAACTTGAGACGGATGCGCGCAGTGCTGTTGAAGAGATCGCGGTGCCCCAGGACCTGAAAGAAGAGCTCTCGGTGGCTCAGAAAGAGGCGGTCCGGGCTGTCGCACGGGAATCGGCGCCGGCTGCTGCTGTGGCCCCTGCGTCGGCTGCTGCTGCCGTCGCAGCGCCGCCCGCCCGCTCAGCCGCGCCCGCCCAGCCTGCTCCCGCGCCTGCGGCCCCTGCGGCAAGCGCAGATGCCCCGGGTGCGGCGGTAGATCCCATGGCCGCCGCGCTGGCTGATTCAGACTTTTTCAAGACAAACGGCAAGGCGTCGCCCAGTGAAGCTGATGAGCCAACCCTTCAGCAGGCGCCAGTAGGGCCCGCCCAACAGCCGCTTTCAACCTTTGCCCCCGATGATGCGCCGGCTCCGGCGCGTCCGGCGAAGGCAGCCCCTGCTGCGGCCGCATCGAAGAAAGCCTCCGCGTCAGCATCAGCGCCAACAACGCCCCCAACCAACCAATGGGGCGACATGGATGATGACCTCGACATAGAAGAAATAGACTGAGAGGCGCGCCTCCTTCCGTCTAAGCCATTCAGGACGGTCCTCATGGCCCAAGGCCAATGAGGGTCGTTCTTCACGTCTTACACGAAACGATTCGCACCTCTCGGGGGTTGATCGCCGTCTTATTCTGGCGTCAGCCGTGATTGCTTTGGCTGGCTCTCGCTCTGTAGGGCGCGACGACCCGGCGCGCCTTGTTCGGGGTTAGGATATCTGGAGGCTTGCCAGGGTCAGGCCGCCGGCGTGGCCGAAGATGAGGGCTTCCTGGCCGGCGCGTGAGTAGATGCCCGCCAGACTCCCGTTATACATATAGAGCCCGGTGAGGTCCTGAAAGAGCTCAATCTGCGGTTCGCGCAGCTGTTGCGGGCAGCCGCCTGCAGACAGCGAGTAGACGTTGCGGATGTTGGTCGCGCGGTACTGCTCAACGTATTCCTGGATGATGTAGCCCGTGTCAACCTTCTCGCGGATTGTCTGCTCCCACTCTGTCTGGCGCACACCACGTCCGGCGACGACCCCGCGTGCGGCATAGAGGTCGAGTGGCTTGATGATCCAGCGATCCTTGCTGTTAAGGACGTCATCAAGGTCAATCGTGTCGCTCTGCAGGCGCCAGGTGGCCGGAACGTGCTTAACGACAAAGTCCTGTTCTTCAGGCGTCAGGAAGGCGAGCGTCTCGGCGCGGCGCAGGACCTCGAAGATGATTTTTGCATGAGCGATCTGGGTCTGAAAGCCCCCGACCAGACAGACGGCGCCTGCGCGCACAGCGGCCAGGAAGTCGGGTATCTCTTCATAGTGCGCCATGATATCAGTGGTGACTGCGCGCCGGTAGATCGCGTCGATGGCGCCTCCGTCTGGGTCCATGAGCCGCCGTGCGCTCTTGCTCCAGTGTAGCGCGCGAATATCGATGACCTCGCAGTCGATGCCGCGCGCCTGGAAGCGGCGGGCGAACTCCTTCTGCTCGGCGCCGGTCGCCTCTTCCTGGAAGTCGACGATCGCGATGCGGGGGGTATCGCTTGCTGTCTGGCGCTGGCGGGTCCAGTCCTCATAGACAGACAAAAACGCCGTGGCCCAGCTGTCGAAGAGCTCGAAAGGCTGCATCTGGTAGCCGTGGTCCTGCATCTGTTTGAATGCGGGCGTGCCCGCAATCGCGGCGCAGAGCTCCCGATCCTCGTTCATGGCGGAGGCGCCGTCGGTATTCAGCTCGCAAAACTTAAACGCCCCGCTGTCTTCCTGGTAGAAAATGTCAGCGCGCATGATCGGGATCGGACTCCTGTAGCCGGGATCAAGCAGGATCAGCTCTTCCAGGCCTGCGTCAAAGCCAAAGAGCGCGCGGTAGCCGGGGTCGGACTTATAGCGCGCGATGACCTTGCTCAAAACGGCGTACAGGGTGCTGACGATGGTGCGGAACTGCTCGATGACCGTCGGCGGATAGAGTTTGGGCAGGTAGGCAAAGTCAACTACCTCGTCGTGATAGATCGCCGTTGAGTGGGCCATTGCGCGCGCCGCCGCCAGCTGGCCTGCTCCGTCGAGCCCCTCCAGGCCCTGTACGATCTCCTCATACTCGTCGTGAAGTTCCGGCGCGCTTTTCATGCGCGTGCCTCCCGGGGTGTCACTCGCGCCGCGATAAGCTCTGCCAAAGGCTTGAGGTAGTGCTGTTCTTCTTCCGGCAGGCTGCGGCGTGCTTGCTTGATGAGGAGGTCGAGCCAGGCGGCGGCGCCAACGTCGTAGACCTGGGCTGTGTAGCCGTGCGCGCACAGGGCCGCTCTGGACGCCGCCACGTCGGCCGTGCTGCGCTGCGGCGCTTTGAGCCGCTGGCTTAAGTCTGCGACGGTATCTGCGTCGTAAAAGATCCCTTTGATGAGGGCCGTCCAGCTCAGCGCCAGGTCTATTGGCATGCTGTCGGCCATGCGTATCTCGACGTAGTTCTTCAGGCGCACGTCAAAAAAGAACATGGATAGCAGGTGCTCGATTTCTGCGCGGCTCATGATGCGGCTGGCGTAAAGCTCGGCGGCGCTGTGGCCACCTGCGTCGTCGTAGCTGCCGTCAGGGAGCGGATAGACGATCAAAGGCGCCGTATAAAGCGCCTGTCCGTAGCGGGCAAACCCGAAGTCCGGGTCAAAAAGGCCGGGCGCCGTGTTGCAGCGCACGGCGTCAACATCGTTCCATATCTGGGTGCGGATCATGCGGTCTGCAGCCGGCGCGCCCTCATAGCGCTGCGCCGTGTCGGTCACCAGGGCAAACAGCGGGCCGAGCAGCGTGGCAAGGCGCATCTTCAGCACGGCGTCTGCCTCGTCGGTGTAGTCAATGGAGACCTGGGTCGAGGCCGATCCGCGCATCATCTGCCGCCCGCGGGCGCCGGTTGTCTGGAAATGGGCGTCCATGAAGCGGTAACGGTCTTTGGGGATGAGCTCGACGTCGTCGGCGCGCGCGTCGGGACGGTAACCCTGTGGCAGCAGATACTGACCGCGGGGCGCAAGGCAGGCTTCGAGCTCTGCCTGGAACTGCGCGTAGCTCTCCTCCAGCTGGTGGATGCGGCAAAACGGCCCTGTGCTGATCTCGACCTGAGCGCCGGGCTCCAGGGTCAGTGTGGTGCCGGGGCGCGCCAGGCCCAGCAGGCGCCCTCCCTCACGAATCTCTGCCTCGTAGTTGATACGCAGTTCATGCAGGAGCTGCTCGATGCCGCCGGGGCCGGAGTAAGAGACGCTTGCCCCTGCCTCAGTCACGACGAACTGCTCCAGCTCAAGGCCCAGCCTGCAGGCGCAGGCCTTGTCGCCGCCGCTCAGATAGGTGGCAATGGCGGCGATATTGCTCTCAGTGAAATTACTCTGCTCTTCAGAGGCCATGGTTCGTATGCTCCTTGCTGTGTCGGTAGGTTCTATTGTAGCCCAGCAAGCGTGAGCAGGGCTGGGGTGGTGGCGCGCCGGGTCGTCGCGCCCTACAAAGCGGATGCCAACCAGAACGCTCACCAGCTGACGCCAGAACAGTCATAAGGCGACAGCTTGCGAATGTTCTGGCTGGCATCCGCCCCGTAGGGCGCGACGACCCGGCGCGCTTCTGCTCGGAGTAGCAATGCCTGCAAAAGGTACCGAAGCTTTTGTTACCTGGTCAGGGTGGCGACGCATTCGACATGCGCGGTCTGGGGGAAGAGGTCGACGGGTTGCAGGGCGCGCAGCGTGTAGCCGGCTGCGGTGAGCGCCTTCAGGTCGCGGGCCAGGGTGGCGGGGTCGCAGCTGACGTAGACCAGGCGCGCCGGCGCCAGGCGCAGGATCTCTGTGCGGGCGGCTTCCGAGAGCCCGGCGCGCGGCGGGTCGGTGACCAGCGCGTCAGCCGGCGCAATCCCGCCCGTGTCACGCCCGACGTCACCGCCGATGACCTCTGCGCAAAGCCCGGCGCCGCTCAGGTTGCGGCGCAGGTCACGCAAGGCGGGACCCGAGGACTCAACTGCGACGAGCGCCCCGGCGCCAGCCGCAAGCGGCAGACTGAAGGTTCCGGCCCCGCAGTAGAGGTCGCAGGCACGGTCGCTCCCGTCAACGGCGACCGCGGCAAGGACGTGCGCGACCAGCAGCTCGGCGGCGGCGGTGTTGACCTGGAAAAACGTTGGTGCGCTGATCTTGTAGTTAAATCCCCCCAGTTCCTCCTCCCAGTATCCGGCGCCGGCCAGAACCTCAACGCCCTTGAACTGGGGCGCAGCGGCCCGGCGTCCAGCGCCCCGTACAGGCGTCTTTTGCAGGATGCGCACGATGCTTGAGGCCTGCGGGCAGGCGGCCTTCAGCGTGCGCACAACGCGCGCGCGGGGAAAGGGTCCGGGCTCGGTGATGCAGGCGACCTCGAAGGCGCCGGTCCGCACAGAGCTGCGCAGGGCGACACGCGACAGGCCAAAGTCTGTCGTCGAGCCCAGGGCATAGCGCAGGGCGCCAGACACCGCTTTCAGGAGGTTTTTCTGGGGCGCGCAGAAAAGCGGGCAGGCATCCGGGCTGACCAGCTCGCCTGATCCCGCCCGGTGAAAGCCCAGCTCCAGGCGGCCTTTGTGCAGGCGCGCCTCAAGCTCGATCTTATTGCGATAGCCAAAGTCCGCGTCCGTGCCAATCACGGCGCCCGTGAGGGCCTCGGCATCCTTAAGGCCCCCGATGCGCGTGGCGGCGTCAACGACCTCGTCACGCTTTGCGGCGCGGGCAGCATCCAGGCTCAGGTGCTGCCACTGGCAGCCGCCGCAGCCCTCCCAGCCAAAGACCGGGCAGCGCGGGGCGCGCCGTAGCGGGCTCGCTTCGATCAGGTGGCTGATATGCCCCTGCACAAAGCGGGGTTTTTCCTTGTCGATCGTGACCTCGGCCACATCGCCCGGGCAGCCGTAGTCAACAAAGGCGATCCGTCCGTCTGCCATCTGCCCGATGGCCGCGCCACCTGCGCTTAAGCGTTTGAGAGAGAGTATTTCTGGCATGCACTCATCTTAGCAGACCGCAAGAGACTACTGCGCGGAAAAGTGATACTATTACTAAATGATCTGCAAAAGTTTGTCAGGTAAATCAGAGAGAGGATCCGATCATGTCAGTACCTGTTGTGAATAAAGACCTGTGCACCGCCTGCGGTACCTGCGTTGATGATTGCCCGAACGGTTGTTATGACCTTGCCGATACCGCGGTGCTTGCCCGCCCCGATGACTGCATCGAGTGCGGTATCTGCGTGGATGATTGCCCCTCCGGCGCCATCACCATGGACTAGACGAGCCTAAACGTCATCTGACTGCGTTCCCGGCGGGCTTGAGTAGCTTAAGTACGCTACGCCCGCCGGCGCCTTGTCAGATGACGTTTATTTCTCGTCTAATGCTTCCCCGCAGATGACGTGCTTTGTTTAATGCGCGCCGCTCTTCGGGGCTTCTGCGAAAAAATCTCGTCGTCTGGATAACGCCCACTCAGATGACGTTTATTCTGGCGTCAGCCACAAAGGTAAGGAATAGCAAAGGCTGCGTAGGGCACGACGACCCGGCGTGCCTCCGGTACTGGGCAATGAGCCCGGGTTCATGCGTAGGCCGCACGGCCTCGGCGTGTCGCCTGTTGCATTTTTTGCGGCAGGAACGCTTACCCTCTGGGTACGATGACGCGCAGGGCGTCGGGTACAATCCCCACTTCAAAGTGATTGGCAGAGAACACCTCGCCGTCAGTCTGGGCGATCACCGGCGTTTTATCGGGGGTGCTGATATGCACCGTCTTGCAGTCGCAGCCTTCAAACTCCTTGATAATTTCTTGTTTGGCAATAAGAAGCAGCGGTATGCAGCTGATGAGCTTGAGCCTGCTGACGTCGGCCACAATCGAGCTTGCCAGCAGGCCGTCGTCAGGCTTTGCCCAGGGGTTGATGCGAAAACCGCCGCCGTAGGTCCGCCCATTGGTCGTGGAGCAGAGCATCACGGCGCGCTCCCGACTCGGCCCGTCGTCATAGGCGATGTTGAGCTGAATGGGGTGGGAGTTGCGAAACGCGGTATAGATCAGCGCGCGCAGGTAGAGCGCAAACCCGGCGCTGTTGGGGCGCTCTTTATACTCGACGGTCTTTGCGACGACCAGCGCGTCCAGCCCCACAGAAAAGCTGCTGAAAAAGAAGCGGTCGTTGCAGGTACCAACGTCAAAGGAGCGCTCCACTCCCGTTTGTACGACCGGAACGGCGCGGGAGAGCCCTGTGGGAATACCCGTCATGCGCGCGATGTCGTTGCCCGATCCGCTCGGGATGATGCCGAGCACCGGGCGCTGGCGCGCCTCGATGCGCATCAGCCCCGTGACAACTTCGCTGATGGTGCCATCCCCGCCGACGACGATCACGCGCGCGGCCCCCGCCTCCGCGCTCTGTTGCGCCAGCACCGTGGCGTGGCAGGGGGCCTCGGTCACCAGGACCTCAGCATCCTGGTCCTGGCCGACAAAAAGACTGCGCACGGTATCGATCAGACGCTCAGTGACGCCATGACGTGCATTCGGGTTAATAATAATACGAGTAGCAGGCATACAACTCTCTTTCAAAGCGGAGCAAGATTAAACCAGGCAGCGGGCTCCCGGTTCCAGGCGCCGGGATTTCTTCGTAGAAGCCCCGAAGGGCAACCCGCGGCGGGCCTGTGCCCGTAAGGGTTGGCCTGAGCGGCTTATACGGAGAAAGACCAAGCCTGGTGCCCTCAACAGGATTCGAACCTGCGGCCTTCTGCTCCGGAGGCAGACGCTCTATCCATCTGAGCTATGAGGGCATATCCGTCAGCTTCTCATTATACGACAAACGTTTCGGGTTGGAATAAGGCGCACCGGGTCGTTGCGTCCTACAAAGCCGCTGTCAGTCAGAGTGTTCACCAGCTGGCGCCTGCGTCCTTATTCCGGCATGAACAGACAAAACGGCGCCACCTCTTTTGCCTTCTCGTGGCGGGGGTTGTTCTGTCGATACAGCTCTCAGGGGGGGGTTGACCCCCTTTGGTCTGCTTATCCTGGCGTTAGCTGGAGGGGTTTTGATTGGTAACCGCCCCGTAGGGCGCGACGACCCGGCGCGCCTTGCTCGGAGTAGCAAGGATAGTGCAGTAAGCAACTCAGATTTTGTTACGTGCGCAGCAAAAATTAGGACTATAATATTGAACGGCATGAAAGAAATATAAAGAGGGGCAGACATTTTTTTGGTGGCTTAAAAGCCACTGGAGAAGGAGGAACGATGGGATTTCGGTCGGTTGCGAAAAAGAGTTCTGTACCCTGGAGGCGCGCTCTCAATTTTGTGTTGGCGGTCGCAATGGTTTTCAGTTTACTGGGGACGATGGCGCCACAGGCGGCCCCGGCTGCTCCGCTGCCTCCGGTAAAGACTGCCCGGGTTAACGGTGGCGACTGGGATGCCGGGACTGCTGCTGCGCCCGTGCCCGTGAAAAGCGGTGACACAATCGAGTACAAGATCACCGCAGACGCCCCGCCCGCTGGCATCCCGATGATGATGCAGGGAAACAGCGACGATGGCCCTGATGCGTCCTGGTGGAACCAGGATACCGGGATTGCGCCGGGTAATTCAACGACTCCGGCAATCCAGAAATCACAAGTTGCTACGATTACTTTTGTTAATCTTTCGACTTATCTGACGCCAGATACTGCCGTCGCTCAGTTCCTTGCCGCGTATCCTTCCTGGAACAGCAAGCCAGTACTGGAAGCCTGGGACGCAACTGAGTCCGACACTTCAGCTAATCCCGACTATGACGCTCAACGTGTTGTTGCCTGGGCTACTGCCGGTGATACGACAGGCCAATATGATATCTACGTGGGCGGCCAAGGCGGTATCTGGATGAGCGCCTCGCCAAACGCTTCGCATCTGTTTGATAGCTTTACCAGTGCGACTTCAATCGATTTTACGAACTTCCATACGAACAAAGCGGTGAATATGAGCTTCATGTTTGCTAACTTTGCCTCCAGCTCAACTGCACCTTCCGTTTTTGATTTGACTCACTTTGATACGTCGCAAGTCACAGACATGAGTCACATGTTCGACCATTCAGCTGCGCTGCCCAACCTTGATCTGACTCATTTTGATACTTCGAAAGTCACAGATATGAGTTTCATGTTTGAAGGCTTTGCCTACGGTTCAATGACGCCGCCAACGCTTGATCTTACTCACTTTGACACCTCAAATGTCACAAGTATGCGCGCCATGTTCAATGATTATGCTTTTTATTCAACAACCCCGCCGACTCTTAACTTGACACATTTTGATACCTCCCAAGTCACCGACATGAGTTCCATGTTTACAAATTTTGCTATATCTTCAACAACTCCTCCAACACTTGATCTGACTCATTTCAATACCGCGCAGGTTACGGATATGTCTCATATGTTCTATGGTTTTTCTGATACGCCCGCGACAGCGGTACCAATCTTGGACTTGAGCGCTTTCGATACTTCTAATGTTACAAACATGAGCTATATGTTTGCCAATTATGCTACAGGTGCAGTGATCTCGATGCCAAACCCGGGCCTGTCGCCAAATCTTAATCTAAGCACTTTTAACACCGCAAAGGTCACAGACATGAGTCACATGTTTGATCGCTTTGCTCCTATTTTTACGACGCGTTTCACCTTGGATCTACGCTGGTTTGAGATTGGCGTTGCTGGGGGCGGGACCGACGTGTCGTCTATGTTTTCTTCCAGCCAGTGTCTTACAGGGCTTCGTCTTGATAGTGGAGTTTTCAGCAGTGCGACGATTACCGGTTCTGATGCAATGTTTAATGGCGTACGTACAGATCTTGCGGTTTTTGTGGGGACCACCAGCGATCAGGATTGGATGGAAGGCTTAGCACAACCTCCTTTGGGAGTTATTACTGTTGCTGGTGCGCCCAGTGGTACGCAGCCTCAGCCTGCTGACTGGCGCAGTGGATGGGTAGCGCCGACGCCGCCCGAGCAGACTCCTTCGCAGCCGGTTACCGACGCTGACGCCCAGACGGCCATTGCTGATACGATTCCTGATGGGCTGTCGATAGACGCGGCAACTATCACGGGGACCGAAAGCGCGACTCCGGCTGACGACGCTATTACCTGGCAGCGGTCAGGCCAGACCATTACCTGGAGCGTGCCCAACTCGATGCTCCCGGCTGATGTCACTGTTACGGTAGCTGTTGGTGCGGTCAGCTCAGCACTGCCTGCTGGTACCGTCTTCAAAAATACTGCCCTGGTGGTTGCGGATGCGACCAATTCCACCTACCATGTTCTGGAGGGTACCGTGGGGCCTGTCGCCACGCTCGCAAACTATACCGTTGAGCATTACTGGGTAGACGCGAAGGGTGTTGCTACGCTTCATAAGTCTGAGGGATTTTCTGGAACGGTGGGTGATCTTGCGATAGCGCTCCCCGAAGTCTATGCCAACTATACCTACTGCCCCGGCTACTCCCATGGAAGTGATACTGAAGTTACAACAGGTACGATTGCCGCTGACGGCAGTCTGGTACTCAAATTGTATTACCAGGCGAATTCTGTACCGAAACCCCCTGTGGTTAAGCCGAAGGTTATTCCTTTGCCGCAGACGGGTGATGGTGCTTTGCTGATCAGTCAAGTGGTGTTGGTTTATGGCGGAGCGCTGCTGGCGCTTGTCCTGTGGCGCAGGCGCGCCCGGCTTCAATAGAGCATAAAGGCACGGTGGCCCCTCGCTCGCCTGAGTAACGGGGGAAACTTGCGGACAGCATCTGTTTTGCGCCTTTCCCGTCGCTTCGGGTGCGATTAGTGCTGATTTTATGCAATAGGGGGTCGCGTTGACGTGCTGTTGCTTTATACTGGACAAGGTAGATGAAAGCATGCCGGGGCGCTGGCGCCTCTGCAGGGCTTATCATGTCTTGATGTCGTATATGAACAGGAGGCTGGAATGGCAGACGCCGCAGGTGCCAAACTCAGAAATGTTGTCCTCGTTGGTCACGGGGGAGCAGGGACCACTTCACTCGCAGAAGCGATGCTTTACTACACCAAGGCGACGCCTCGCCTCGGCAATGTTGATGCCGGGCAGAGTAACCTCGATTATGACAGCGAGGAGATTGATCGCAAGTTCACGATTAACCTCTCGCTTGCGCCGCTTAGCTACAAGGGGGTCAAGATCAATCTTATTGACACCCCGGGTTATGCTGACTTTATTGGCGACGCCATAGCGGGCATGCGCGCCGCGGAGCTTGCGCTGTTTGTGGTTGACGCGGTCGGCGGGCCGCAGGTCACGACCGACCGTCTTTGGCAGATAGCTGGCGAGATGGGCATCCCGCGCGCGATCTTTGTCAACCGCATGGACAAGGAGCACGCCGATTACTCGGAGACCTTCGCAAAGCTGCGCTCCCGCTACGGCAAGGCCGTGGTTCCGGTGCAGATCCCCATTGGCGCCGAAGACAAGCTGGAGGGCGTGGTCGACGTAATCCGTCAGCAGGCGTTTTATCACAAGGACCCCGAGGCGGCCTGCGAGATCCCAGCGGACATGGCCGAGCGGGCCGCCAAGGCGCGCGAGGCACTGGTTGACAGCACAGCCGATGCTGATGAAGAGCTGATGATGAAGTATCTGGAGGGCGAGGAGATCACCCTTGAGGAGCTCGACAGTCTGCTGGATGTGGCGGTTGCGGCGGGCACGGTCGTGCCGGTCTTTGCCGGATCTGCCGCAAAGATGGCGGGCATCGATGACCTGCTGCAGGCGATCGTTGATTACTTTCCCAAGCCGGGCGAGGGCCCGAAGTTTCCGCTGGCAGACGGCAGCGATTTCGATGCCGGCGCGGCTTCCGGGTTTACGGGCTTTGTGTTCAAGACGCTCAGCGACCCCTATGTGGGACGCCTGAGCTTTGTGAAAGTGCTTTCCGGCAGCGTCAAGGACGGCGATGACTTCATTGATTCGCGCACCGGCGACAAGGAGCGCGCCTCCCACGTGGTCACGATGGTTGGCAAGGAGACAAAGAACCTGACCGGAGCGGTTGCAACCGGCGACATCGTGGTGCTGCCCAAGCTGGGCGCGGTGCTTACCAATGACACGCTCTCGACCTCCGGCAAAGTAGTGCTTGCGCCGATTCCCTTCCCTGAGGCCCTGTACCCGGTGGCCATCGTGGCAAAGACCAAGGCCGACGAGGACAAGCTGGGGACCGCGCTTAAGACGATCGTTGATGAGAACCCCACCATCGAACTTGAGCGCAATGAAGAGACCCATCAGACGGTGCTCAAGACCTACGGCGATACCGCTGTTGACGTCATTGTCGCGCGCCTGAAGGACCGCTATCACGTGGAGACTGAGCTTGCGGAGCTGCGCATCCCGTATCGCGAGACGATCCGCAAGGTTGCGCAGGCGCAGGGGCGCCACAAGAAACAGAGCGGCGGCTCCGGGCAGTTCGGCGACTGCTGGCTGCGTCTTGAGCCTAATCCGGGCGCCGGTTTCGAGTTCCTTGACGAGGTCGTAGGCGGCAGGATCCCGCGCCAGTTCATCCCGGCGGTTGACCGCGGGGTGCAGGAGACCATGACCCAGGGCGTCATTGCGGGCTATCCCGTGGTTGACGTAAAGGTTGCGGTCTATGACGGCAGCTACCACGCCGTCGACAGTAATGAGATGGCGTTTCGCACGGCGGCGCGCATTGGCTTTCGCAATGCCGCGGCGCTGGCAACGCCCGTGATCCTTGAGCCGATGGCAAACCTGACCATCACGGTGCCCGACGAATACGCGGGCGCGGTCATGGGTGACATCAGCAGCCTGCGCGGACGTGTGCTGGGCATGGGAGCGGGTGCTGCGGGCATGCAGGAGATCAATGCGGTGGCGCCTTATGCAGAGGTTGCGAACTACTCGCCTCATCTGCGTTCGCTTTCTCACGGCACAGGGGTATATTCGATTGAACTTGAGGGTTACGAACAGGTACCAGGCGACGTACAGAAGCAACTGATCGCCGACTATGAAGCATCAAGGGCACACGATTAAGAAAGGGCTAAAGGGCGGGGCTTAAAGTGGATAGGACAAAATACGAAGCGGCACGGCAGCTGTATCAGGAGCAGAACTATCGTAAAGCGGCGCGACTCTTTTTAGAGGCTGCTGACGAAGGGACGCCCCTTGAAAACGGACTGACCTATCACGGTGCGGGCAATTGCTTTATGCGCTTGAAGCGCTATCATGACGCGACCGTGGTCTACGAGCAGGCTCTGCGTGATGACAGCTATCAGAAGCGGGGCACGGTCGAGAACAATCTGGCGAACGCCTACCTGCAAAATGGCGACTTCAGCCAGGCGATTGCGCATTTTGAAGCTGCTCTGGCTGAGAGCACGATGTATGAGCCTTATAAGTGCTATCAGGGCCTTGCTCACGCGTACTTTGAGCAGCGGTCTTACGAGCAGGCGGCGCTGGCCTACAAGAGCGCTGCCCTTGACGAGCGCAACCCAAATCCGGGCGCGTCGCTGGTTAACCTGGGGCTGTGCATGATGGCTTTGGGTCGCCCGAAGTCAGCGGCGGAGGCCTACAGCGCGGCGCTGGGCGTCGAAGACTATGCCCACCGGGGCAAGGCGCTGGCCAACCTGGGTATGGCCTATTATGCCAGCGAAGATTACTCGCGTGCGCAACGCGCGCTTGAAGAAGCGCAGGTCATGCACCACTATCAGCTGAGTCCTGCGGCCGCCGAGGTCCTGGCGGCCTGCCAGGCGAGGCTGACGGGGGCTCCGGATCCCGCGGCAGCGGCTGCAGCTGCGGCTGCAGACGCCGCCCAAGCGGTTGCCGCCCCTGTGGGGCCCGCAGAAGCTGGGCCGGAGAGTGCGGCGGCAGCAGCGGCGGCACCCGCGGCGGCAGCGGCGGCAGAACCCGCTCCGGTTGCTGCGCCCACACCCGCGCCCGCAGACGGCCCTGATGCGTCGTCGCAGGCGGAATCTGCCACAGGACAGGTTGGGCCGCTTGAAGAGGTTGACGCGTTTTATGACCTCTCTGAAAAAGAGATTGCAAAGCGCAGCAAGCAGGAGCAAAAGCGTAAGCGTGGCGTGTGGCGCTGGCTTAAGCCCGTGCTTATCGTCGTGGTGATTCTGGTGGTTCTTGCTGGCGCGGCCGCGGCGTTTTTCAGCACGGGTTTTGGCATGCCTTCGGTTGACACCACGATTACAAAGCTGTTCGCTACCTACAGTGCGAGCGGGAACTACGAGAGCTACTGGGCGACAGGCGCCCAAAACGTTGATCGACAGATGGCGGCTATCCCTCCGACGCCCGATGTCGCCGTTGCGGTCAACTCGATCAGTCCGAACATGCTTACCAGTGAAGCCCAGGTGACCGTGACCGCCGGCACGACGACAAACCTGAAGTTCACGATCGACTGTGAGCGGGTTGGTCTGGGGTGGAAAGTATCCAAAATTATCCCTGATTACTAAGACCCAAACGAAAGGAATCTCTTCTATGAAAGAAACTACCTATGTGATGATCAAACCCGACGCGGTCTCTTCGGGAAAGATCGGTCGTATCATCAGCCGTTTCGAGGATACGGGACTGCTGATTGAGCGGCTGGAGATGGCTGTTCTGACTAAGGAGCAGGCAGAAGCAAACTATGCTGAGCACAAGGGGAAACCTTTCTACGAGGGACTCATCGACTACATCACGTCAGGCCCTGTGGTGAAGATGGCCATCTCGGGCGAAGGCGCCGTAAAAAAGTGTCGCACGCTGATGGGGCCGACCAACCCGGCCGAAGCGGCCCCCGGCACGATCCGCGGAGACTTTGGGCTGATGACCGACGCCAACGTCATCCATGGTTCTGACAGCCCGCAGTCCGCTGCACGCGAAGTCGCTCTCTTCTTTGGCGCCTGACGCAGTTGGGGCAGAGGCGCGCCGGGTCGTCGCGGAGGGCATAGCCCCTGCTCCACTGAAAACAAGCCACTTTCCGGGCGTTCCGCAGCCTACAGGGCAATTACCAGAAGTAACCCTGTCTCATCTTGCCAGCCAGCGTTTATCTTGCGTCAGTTGGTGAATGCCGGTAACAGCTCCAGAACACTTTGCCGCCCCCCTGTGCGCTGCGGGTAATATTAAATACACTTGCGCGTATGAAAACGGAGTAGGAGACCTGTGTGTCACTAAGTGATATGTTCTTAAAATCTATGGGTATGGATATTGCGGTCGATCTGGGGACGGCAAATACCCTCGTGTCGGTGCGTGGAAAAGGCATCGTTTTGATCGAGCCCTCAGTAGTTGCTATCGAACAGGAAACAGGTCGGGTACTGGCGGTTGGCAAAGAAGCCAAGCGTATGATTGGACGAACCCCCGGCTCCATTGTTGCGACCCGGCCTTTAAAGGACGGGGTCATTGCTGACTTTAACGTGACTGAAGCCATGCTGCGCTATTTCATCAATCGGGTCCGCGAGCGCAAGCTTTTGTTTCAGCCTAAGCCGCGCGTGGTGGTTTGCGTGCCGTCCGGCGTGACCGAGGTCGAAAAGCGCGCGGTGTTTGAAGCCGCGATGACGGCAGGCGCCCGGCATGCCTTTCTTATCGAAGAGCCCATGGCCGCCGCTATTGGCGCGGGTCTTCCCATCCAGGACCCGACCGGTTCAATGGTAGTTGACATCGGCGGCGGCACGACCGAGATTGCGGTCATCAGCCTGGGCGGGATCGTGGTCTCGACCAGCCTGCGCATAGCGGGCGATGAATTTGACGAGGCTATTGTTGACTATGTAAAGCGCGCCTACAACGTGCTGATCGGAGAGCGCACGGCCGAAGAAATCAAGTTCGAGATCGGCAGCGCCTATCCGCTTGATGAAGAGGTTGACGTAGAGGTGCGCGGACGCGATCTGACGACCGGCCTGCCGGTTACGATCACGATGGAAAGCGAAGAGATCCGCGATGCGATCGAAGGCCCCATCAACGCGATCCTTGACGGCATGAAGCGCGCGCTTGAAAAGACGCCGCCGGAGCTGTCCAGCGACCTGATGGAGTTTGGCGTGGTGCTCACCGGGGGCGGCGCGCTGCTGCGGGGTCTTGATGAACGCCTGAAGGCGGAAACAAAGATGCCCGTCTATGTATCTGAAAGCGCATTGGTAAACGTTGTTAACGGTTCAGCACAGGCCCTTGAGGAAATCGATGTACTGAAGAAGGTCCTGCAGGGCACGCATTAGAGGGGATTGATGTAATGCCCCCCTTAAAAATCACTCCCACAGAAAAGAGAAAGCGTCCCTATTTCTGGCTGATAATTCTGGTGGTTTTGTCACTGGTGCTTATCACCGCCTATGCCCGTGAAGATTCGGGAGGGCCGCTGCATGGCCTGCGCGTGGCGGTTCAGACCACGATTGCTCCGGTGGGCCAGGCGGGCAAGTGGGTCACGACGCCTCTGCGCAGCTTTGCGGCCTGGACGGCGGGGCTTGGAGTGTCGCGAAGCGAGCTGGTAAACCTGCGCGCGCAAAACGCCAAGCTCAGGGCCCAGATAGTCGAGCTCCAGGAGGCAGACCACGCCGCCAGCACGCAGACGGCGTTAACCGACGCGGCGCAGACCGGCGGCTACAAAGGCGTTACGGCCAACGTCATCGGGCTTCCGGTCAGCCAGTGGGAGCGCGTTATTGTGGTCAATGCCGGGAGCCTGAAGGGCATCAAGGACACGATGCCGGTACTGGGTGCCAACGGGCTGCTGGGACAAGTCATTGAGGTTGGCCCGAACTACTCGAAAGTGCGATTGATCACCGACCAGGAAAGCGGCATCGCTTCGTTTTTGCAGAATAATCGCGCGCAGGGGATTACCCGGGGCTCGCTTTCCGGGGACCTGACCATGAACTTTGTGAGCATGGAAGCAACGGTGACGGCAGGCGACACGGTTGTCAGCAGCGGCCTGGGGGGCGTATTTCCCAAAGGCCTCATCATCGGACAGGTGTCTAAGGTGAGCAAGGAAGTCAACAGCCTGTATAAGACCATCCAGGTACAGCCTGCCAACGACATGGCTCAGATAGAGTCCGTCATCATCCTGACCAACGCGCCCCCGGACACAAACAATCTGCCCAAGGCGGTCCCGACCACAACAAGTGCGCAGGGGGGCAATTAGATGCTGACTCTTAACAATAAGGTTCTGGCGGCGATCGTAGCGTTGCTCCTGGCCTTTCTGCTGCAGGTGGCTGTGGGGCCTTCGATTGCGATCATGTCGGTTCGCCCGAACTTCCTGTTGGTGGTCACGATCATCATGGCTCTGGTAAACGGGCCGGTCGAAGGCACGCTGGTTGGTTTTTCTGCGGGAATCCTGCTCGACTTGCTGGGGACCGGGGCTTTTGGTCCGGCGGCCCTGGTCATGTGCGTCGTGGGCTATCTGGCCGGGGTTTTGCATGAGCGCATCTTTGCGCAGGGTTGGTTGCTCCCGGTTCTGGTGCTTGCGGTAAGCAGTTTTCTGTATGAACTCTTCTATCTTGTGGTGATACTGCTCCTGGGGCAGCGCATGAGCTTTTTCTCGGCGCTTTTCACGAAAGCTATCCCGACGGTGCTTTATACGACGCTGGTAGCGGTGGTGGTGTTTCCGGCACTCTCGCGTCTGCTGCGTGAAAAGCCGATGATGACGACGGTGCGCCATATGCCACGGGGCATGGGGGGCAAGTATGAATGACGTGAGCAGTATGCTCCGCGTGCGTTTCCTGATTTTAGGGGCGCTGGTATTTGCTATCTTTATCCTGCTTGGGGTGCGGCTTTGGTCGCTTCAGCTGCTGAATGGACAGCAGTACACCCAGCAGGCTGCCAACAACCGCCTGCGCACCTCGACCACCTCTGCTACCCGGGGCAGGATATTTGACCGTAATGGCACACCTTTGGTGATTAATCGCTCGTCAATGGCCGTGCTAGCCCCCACCTATATTAAAGACGATACCATGTATCCGGGCTTGATTGCCCGGCTGGCTTCGGTGCTGAATATGTCAGAAAAAGACATTCTTGACAAGTTGAACAACTATCGCGACGCCCCGCTGGATCCTCATGTGCTTGCCATTGACGTATCGATGCAGCAGATTGCCTATATCAGCGAGCATACGACGCTCTTTCCTAACGTGACCATCCAGGCGATGGCGGTCAGGCAGTACCCTCAGGGCGCGCTGGCAGCCCAGGTTTTGGGTTATACCGGCGAGATCAGCGACAACGAGCTCAACAGCCCCGCATTCAAGGGCTACCAGGCAAGCGATATCGTGGGCAAAAGCGGCGCCGAGAGCGAGTTTGAGCATGCGCTGCAGGGGGTGCGCGGTACGACGCAGCTGGAAGTTGACGCCGATGGCATCCCCAAACGCATCCTGTCTTCGACGCCGGCCCAGTCCGGCGAAGACGTGCGCCTGACGCTGGACGCCAAAGTGCAAAAGCTGACCGAGCAGGCCCTCAGCGAAGCGCTGAAAACCGCGCAGCAAAAGGGCGCAAAGAACGCAAAGGCCGCCAGCGCCGTTGCTCTCAATGTGAAGACAGGCGAAGTTCTGGCTATGGCTTCGTTGCCGAGCTATAATCCCTCGCTGTTTATCGGAGGCATTTCGACCAAGGCCTGGACTCAGCTTAACGCCAAGGGTTCTGAGTATCCGCTGACTAACCGGGCCATAAGTTCGATGTATCCTCCCGCTTCAACATTTAAGTCATTTGTCGCGCTTGCGGCGCTCAATAATGGGCTGGCGTCGGCAAACACGACCTTTGACTGCCAGGGCACCTGGTACGGGCTGGGCAACAGCTGGGGCAAGCGTTGCTGGAACCATTACGGGCATGGCGAGCTGAATATGACCCAGGCCATCACGGAAAGCTGCGACATTTATTTCTACAATCTGGGGAAGCGCTTTTATGACAAGGGCGGCAAAGACGGCATGCTTCTTCAGAACTACGTGAAGAAGTTCGGTTTTGGATCGCTGACGGGCATCGACTTGCCGGGAGAGGCAGCCGGGCGTGTTCCGACCCCGGCCTGGAAGGCGGCGTATAACGCAAACTATCCCGAGTTGAAAGGCTGGGTTCCGGGTGACACGGTCAACATGGTTATTGGCCAGGGCGACATGCTGGCGACGCCGCTTCAGCTTGCGGTCGCCTACAGCGCGCTGGCAAATGGCGGCGAGGTGATGACTCCTCACATTTTAAAGTCTGTTGCAAATAATGAAGGCCATATTATTGGCACGTATCAACCCAAGCCCCAAAAGACCCAGCCCAATGTCAGCGCATCTTCGCTTTCGACCCTTCATGGGGCGCTCTTTGACGTAACCACGGCCTCAAACGGCACGGCGCACTCGGCGTTTCGCACGTATCAGACCGAGGTGGCCGGCAAGACGGGGACCGCCCAGGTGCTGGGTAAGGACGACTATGGCTGGTTCGTGGGCTATGCGCCGGCGGGTGACCCGCAGTATTGTGTTGCCGTCATGATAGAGCAGGCAGCGGAGAGCTCCGTGACGGCCCCGGCTGCGCGCCAGATTTTTGAAGCGCTCTTTGGACAGAAGTCTGAGCATATCGTCGCAAACGATACGTCAAGGTAGCGTCCGGTTATGGCAGAAGGGCTGAGAGCGTGGATAAAGAGGTGGGTCAATCTGCCTCTGCTTATTGTGGTCCTGGTCCTTGCGGCCTATGGCGCGATTATTGTAACGGCGGTGGTCCAGGGCTATCTCTCGGCTGCCTCTATGATCAAAAAAGAGTACCTGGGGCTGATTCTGGGGGCGATTTTAGCTGCTGGTGTAGTTGCCGTTGATTACCGACGCTTTAAAACGTGGTGGCTGGGCTTTCTTGTTATGGCGGGCATCCTGCTGTTTTTGCCGAAGATCCCGGGCCTGGGCGTTACGGGCGGCTTTGGCGGCACGCTGTGGGTCGGCATTGGCCGTACGGCCCTGTTTCAGCCTTCTGAGCCGGCAAAGCTGCTGACGATCCTGGCGGTGGCCTCCTATATCGCGCGCTTTGAGGGCCGCATTGAGCGGCTCCGCGACTTCTTAAAAGCGGTCTGCATTGCCTGCATTCCTTTTGCGTTGCTTATCATCCAGGGGGACCTGGGTACCGGCCTGGTGACCCTGGCAATCATGCTGGGCATTTTGCTGGTTGGCGGCGCAAACCCGCGCCATCTGCTCATTTTTATTGTGGTGGGTATCGCGCTTGTCGCGGGGCTTTTGTGGGTAAACACGAAGTGGACCTATATGGTTACCCCAAAAGACGGGAGCAAGCCCTATGTTGAGCATCATCTTATCAAGAATTATCAGCTTGACCGCCTGACGGTTTTTGTAAACCCGGGCGGGGACACCAGCAGCGCCGGCTATCAGTTGCAGCAGTCAAAGATTGCCATTGGTTCCGGGCAGTTTACCGGCACCGGGCTTAGCAAGGGTACGCAGGCTACGTTAAACTTCCTGCCGACCCGCCACACTGACTTCATTTTTGCCGCCATGTCAGAGAAGGTTGGTTTTGTGGGCGGCCTGTTCCTCATGGCGCTGTATCTGGCGCTTTTGCTGGTGAGTCTTTCGATCAGCGGCGGCGCCGAAGATCTATTTGGTACACTAATAGCTGTGGGCATCATCTCGATGTGGTTGTTTCAGATTCTGGAAAATATCGGGATGAACATGGGACTCATGCCAATCACGGGTATTCCGTTGCCCTTTATGAGCTACGGAACATCGGCCCTGATGACCAACCTGGTATGCGTGGGGGTCTTAGGTTCGATCTGGAGCCACCGCCCGTATCTGGCGGCAACGAAAGGGACGATTAGACGTGGCATTTCCTATCAAAATTACTGATCTTTACAAGCTGAGTAAACGCTTTGGCGCGGCGCAACAAAAGAAACTGCGTCTGACGATCTATATTGATCCCCGGTGTCCTGACAAGCTGGTCGAAGACGTCTGTGAGCTTCTGCGTCCGGCGACGGGACGGACGCAGGTCTTTGTGCGGGTACTGAGCGGCCAGCGCGGCACAGACGCCGCGCAGCTGGCGCTGGGGGAAAAATCAGCGGTCCGCGTGCTGCTTTGTGCGCACAGCGCAGATCTGGCCGGGCTGGCGCCGTTTCCTCCGCAGACCTGCGTGGTCACAAGCGATGAGCTGCGAAGCTGCGGGGCGCAGGCTCTGGGGCTTTCGATCCTGGATGTGATCTCGCCCTTGTCCGGCGACATTGAAGCGCAGCTGGCGGTCTGGCTTTCTGTAGCGCTTGCTTCCCGGCGCCTGACTGTTGCCGGGGACTTTCCCTTTACGCGGGCCGAGATATCCCGTGACATCTGCAGCGCGACGGCACGCCAGAATGCGGTGATAGCGCTCGTGCCCTTTACCCGCGGGGCTGATATGCCGGTACTGGTTGCCAACCAGACCAAGATGTTATTCCAGCTTGCGTTGGTGCGCGGGCTTAAGCTGACGCCACGGCGAATCCCCGAGCTGCTGGCCACTGGCGCGGTTGCGCTGGCGGGACGTGGCCTGGCGCAGCGCACGGCGCCACGCATTGCGCCGCTGCGCTGGTTGGCACGCGGCGCTGTTGCCTATGGGCTGACGATGGCTCTGGGGCAGGGCGCTGGCCTCTACTATGAGCGGCAGGCACAGAAAGAAAACGAGCAGGCTGCTTTGGCGGCGCTTGATTCAGCCGAGCAACATCTGGAGGCAGCCGGGCTTGCGAATCCAACAGAGACGCTGCGTGGTCTGCTGACGGAGGCTGCTGCGGCGCGAAAGTGAGCTGAGCGCCGATGTCTTCTGCAGCTTCGCTCTCCGAGCAGTTCTTCCGTTTAGTTGCTCGCGCGCAGTACCCCTCGCGCTCGCTTGATCACGAGTGGGGCGCGCAGGCGGCGCTGGTGGCTGGACGTGTGGCTGGCAAGCGCGCAGGCGGCGCCTGCGGCGGCGGTGGGGACGCGGGGGCGGACGCGGACGTGCTGCACGGCGCGTTTTGCTACCCGGCTTCCTATGAACTGGGGCAGTCAAACAATGCCATCCAGATTCTTACGGCCTCATGCGGTGATCTGCCCGGCGTTGTGGCCGAGCGGGTGTTTTTGCCGGGCGCAGACCTGCGGGACCTGATGCGCGCAGAGAGCGTACCCCTGCTGACGCTTGAGACCAACACTCCCGTACGTGAGCTTGACTTTCTGGGGATAACCCTGCCCTATGAGTTGTCGTTTCCTGCGGTCCTGGAGGTGCTTGACCTGGCCGGCCTGCCCCTGCGCGCCAGTGAGCGTGATCAGTCCTGCCCGCTGGTGATCGGCGGGGGGCCCAGCGTCTATAATCCGGAGCCCCTGGCCCCGTTTTTTGACGCGTTTTTCTTAGGCGAGGCTGAGGAGGCCCTGCCCCAGCTGATGGCGAGCCTGCGGGCGGTGCTGCGGCCGCCGGGGATTGCGCGCGCAGAGCAGTTGCAGCGTCTGGCGGCCACCAGCGGCCTTTATGTTCCCTCTCTCTATGAGGAGGCGTCTGGGTCTGGGTCTGCGCCGTCTGCGTCCGGGCAGGGGCACGGGTCACGCATGGCGCCGCGCGCGGGCACGGGCGCACCTGAGGTGGTACGCCGCGCGGTGGCGCGCGACTTTGCGCAGCGCCCGGCGGTCTGCAGCACGGTGGTGCCCTACAGCGAGGTGGTCCACGATCGCCTGGCGGTCGAGGTGCAGCGAGGTTGTTCGCGGGGCTGTCGCTTTTGTCAGGCGGGCATGACTTATCGCCCCGTGCGCCAGCGCCATCCCGATGATCTGCTGCGCGAGATCCTGGCCGGACTGAAGGCGACCGGCTACGACGAGGTCTCTCTGACCTCGCTTTCGACCACAGACTACGCGCAACTGCCGGAGCTGCTGCGGCGCCTCAAAAGCCGCCTTGCCGGCACGGGCGTCGCGTGTTCGTTGCCCAGCCTGCGTATCGACACGTTTTCGGTCGAGGCGGCCCGCTTGGTCAGCACCGACGCAAAGAAGAGCGGTCTGACCTTTGCGCCCGAGGCCGGAAGCCAGCGTCTGCGTGACGTCATCAACAAGAATGTGAGCGAAGAGCAGCTTTTTGACACCGTCAGAGCGGCGGCTGCCGGTGGCTGGCGGCGCGTCAAGCTGTACTTTATGATCGGGCTGCCAACAGAAACTGACGCCGACGTAGTGGCGATCGCAGAGCTTGTGGCCCGGGTCCAGGACATGCTGTCTGCTGAGTTTGACCGGAGCCTTGCGCGCGCGTTTAAGATCGCGCTGAGCGTGGCCTCCTTTGTGCCTAAGCCCCACACGCCGTTTCAGTGGGAGGCGCAGGACAGCCGCGAGGAACTCAGGCGTAAGCAGCAGCTGCTGAAAGACGCGCTGCCGCGCCGCGGCGTGGCACTGCATTACCACGGGGCTGACACCTCGTTTGTCGAGGGGGTTCTGGCGCGTGGGGACCGCCGGGTCGCAGACGCGATCGAAGCGGCCTGGCGCGCCGGGGCCGGCACAGACGCCTGGGAGGGGAGCTTTAACCTGGCGCGCTGGGAGCAGGCCTTTGCGGACTGTGGTTTGGACGCGACAGAGATTGCCTGCCGGGCGCGCAGCTTTGAGGAGGACCTGCCCTGGAGCCATCTGTCTGTGGGCGTAAGCCCCGCCTACCTGCGCCGGGAGGCGCTGGCAGCGCGCGCGGGCACGGTCACGGCTGACTGCACCTTTGAAGCGTGCAGCGTGTGCGGCGCCTGTCAGGCGGCCAGGATCGACCCGCAGACGGTGGCAGGACTGCGACTGCGGGAAGGCGCAGGCGCGGGCGCGGAGGCGGCGGGCGCGGAGGCGGCGGGCGCAGCAGCAGCCGCGACGTCGCGCGCGGGAGGTGGCGCCTGATGGCGAACTTCCGCCTGCGGTTCTCATTCAGCGAGCAGGGACGCGGCGCTCTCCTCTCGCATCTGGAAGTGCAGCGCGCCCTGACGCGGCTTTTGCGGCGCGCCGAGCTCCCGTTCGTGCTGACTCAGGGTTTCAGCCCGCATATGAAACTTGCAACCGGTCCGGCGCTTCCGGTCGGCGTGGCTTCGCGCGCGGAGTACGCGGATATCGAGCTGAGCCGCTTTATCAAGCCGACCGAAGCGCTTGCGCGCCTGCAGGCAAGCGCCCCTCCGCTTTTGCCGGTAGGGGCCTGCGCATATGTTGGCCCGCGGGAGCCCTCGCTTGATATTTGGCTGAACGCGCAGACCATGGAGCTCCGGATTGATCGCGGCCTGCTGGGCGCGCGCGATCTGGAGGAAGTACGGCAGTGCTTTGAGGCGGTGCGCACTGGTCCGGCCCTTGAGATCGAGCGCAAGGCTAAGCTGCGGCAATATCTTCCTCTGGAATACGTTACCGCCCCTCTGGAACTTTCTGTTGAAGATGATGAGCGGCGCGGGCGCTCCGTGGCAGTTGCCCGTTTTGACATGCTGCTTCCGGCGGAGGGCGCCCTGCGCTCTGACGTGTTCGTGGCCGCCTTGCTGCAGCCGCTGTCGATCCCGCTGCATGAGGTGACGATCACGCGCGCCGCGCTCTTTCATCTGGAGCGCGACGGCGGCGCCCGCCAGTTTGCCCTGCCGGGCGGAAAAACGCGCGAGGGGGACTAGCTATGTCGCGTCAGTGGCTTTTTACCCGCGATGCGCTGCGGACGCGCGCTGCCCTGTTAGAAGACGGTTGTCTGCTTGAATACTACGAGGAGCTCTGTGTGGGTGCGATTCGCCGCGGCTCAATATATGCGGGGATCGCGCGTGATGTGGCGCCCGCTATCGAGGCGGCGTTCGTAGAGGTGGCGCCGGGAGAAAAAGTCTTTCTGCAGCAAGATACCCCCGACGCGTTGCCGCAGACAGGCGAGCGGGTGATGGTGCAGATTGCTCAGGCCGCGCGCCGGACAAAAGCCCCCCGGGCTTCCCGTGAGCTCAAGCTGCCGGGCCGTTTTGTTGTGCTTATGGTCGGCGCCGACCATGTTGGCGTCTCAAGGCGGATTACCGACACCGCGCGCAGGGAGGCCTTACGTGCCGCGCTCCAGCAGCAGGCAGAACAGTTCAAAGCCGAGGGCCTTGACCAGGAGTTTGGCGTGATTGTGCGCTCCCGCGCGGCCTCAGAAGACCTCAGTGTGATGGAGGCCGAGCTCAGGAGTTTACTGCGCGCGTGCCTCCGGATACAGGAGCGCTTTGCGTCTGAGCAGCAGGCGAGGGGCTCTCTGCCGGTCTGTTTGCACGAAGAACTTCTGTTGCCTTTGCGCCTGTTGCGTGACCGTGTCATGGCGACCGACCAGGTGTTGATCGACGCGAAGGATCTGTTTGATGAGGCGACGGCGCTGCTCGGCGAACTGCGCGCAACGCTGGGTGCCTGCGTATCCGATCTGCCTGCCAGCCTGGAGTTTTCTGCCGAGGGACCCGCGCCGCTTTTTGAGCGCGCCGGCGTTGAAGACCAGCTGCGAGAGGCTGCTGAGCGCCAGGTTATGCTGCCGGGCGGAGGCAGTATCGTCATTGATTTTACCGAGGCGCTGATTGCCATCGATGTCAACAGTGGCAGTAGCGCCGGAGGCGACAGTCTGGAGGCCACCGCTTTTCAGACGAACAGCGAGGCTGCCGTGGCGGTCGCCCGCCAGTTGCGGCTGCGCAATATCGCCGGGCTTGTTATCGTAGACTTCATCGAAATGCGCGACCCTGCGCACAACGAAGAACTGATGCACATTTTTACCGAGGCGCTCAGTGATGACCCCGCCCGGATTCGCCTGCTCCCCCTTGATGAGTTGGGTTTAGCCAAACTAACCCGCAAAAAACAATAAAAATGCGCTGGACGCCCGCTGGCTGCGTTGCCACGAAACTCAAGGGCTTAAGCCCGTATCGTTTCGCGGCGCCTTGCCAGCGAACGCCCAGCGCATTTTTATAGGTGGCATGGACGCCCGCTGGCGGCGTTGCTGTGAGGCAAAGGCTTTTTGATGCAGAAATTTTGGAGGGGCTGTCATGGCGGGTAGCTCTTTCATTCCTTTTGGGGTCTGATACTCCGCAGCTCTGCTGTGTTGTTTGTCATTCTGCGCGAAGTCGCAGAATCCAGGTCCTGTCTGAGTTGATACCCCGCAGCTTGCTGCGGGGAAGTTCATTCATACTGCGCATGTTTGTTCATGATGATGTCGGGGCTGCTTGCCAGGATGATAGTGTGGTAAGTGCGGGATAATAGAGCCTGGCGAGTTGAAAGGAACGTTTGTGAATCTCTCTAAATCGAAATACTGCAAGGGTATTCAGTGTCCGAAGATGCTTTGGATGGATGTACACAAGCCGGAGCTGTTCGATGAGTCGGTTATGAATCAGGCGATCCTTGATGCTGGGAATGCGGTCGGGGATGTGGCTATGGGCTACTATGGTGACTTTGTCGAGGTGCCGTTCGACCGCGAGAATATGCCGGGAATGATTGAGCGAACGCGCGAGTTGCTGGCGGCTGATACGCCGGCCATCTGCGAGGCGGCGTTCTCCTATGAGGGCAACCTCTGTCTGGCTGACATTCTGCGCAAGGATGCCGAGGGCTATCACCTGATTGAGGTTAAAAGCTCGACGGCGTACAAGGACATTTACCTGGATGACATCGCCTATCAGTACTATATCCTGACCAACAGTGGCATACCGCTAGAGAGTGCCTCTCTCATGCACGTCAATAGTGGCTATGTGCGTCAAGGAGACCTGGATATACAGCAGCTGTTCGTTGTCGAAGATTATACGGAAGAAGTGCTGGCCCGCCAGGTGGGTCTTGAGTAGCGGATCGCTCGCATTAAAGAGGTGGCAACTCAGGATGATGAGCCGGATATCGATATCGGCGCACAGTGCGGTAGTCCTTATGCTTGTGGCTACACGGGGTATTGCTGGCGCCATGTCCCGGAGAACAGCGTTTTTGATATTGCAAAGTTACTGACATCGAAGAAGTTTGCCGCCTATCAGAACGGTGTCATCACGTTCGAAGACGCGCTGACGGCGGGTTTGAAGTTCACCGATAAGCAGCTCACGCAGGTGCTTACTGAGGTTAATGGCCTGTCACCACAGATCGATACGCAAGCTGTGCAGGAGTTCTTAGGCCAGATACGCTACCCGCTCTATCTCCTGGATTTCGAGACGTTCCAGCAAGCTATCCCGCAGTGGGATGGGGTGCGCCCCTGGATGCAGATACCGTTCCAGTATTCGTTGCACATCCAGGCAAGCAAAGGGACTGAGCCCGAATATCGCGAGTTCCTGGCGCAAGAAGGGGAGAACCCGCTGCTGGAGGTGGCACGGCAGTTGCGCGTCGACATTCCCGCCGATGTCTGCGTGATGGCTTACAACATGTTCTTTGAGCAAAAGTGCCTGCGTGATCTGGTACGGATCGTCCCGGAATATGCGGCGCACCTGATGAGCATTCACGACAACATGGTCGATCTCATGGCGCCCTTCGCTGAAGGCAGCTACTATGCGCGAGGCTTCAAGGGCTTCTATTCGATCAAAGTGGTCCTGCCCACGCTGTGCCCTGGGGATCCCGAGCTGGATTATCACGGGCTCGATATCGTCCACAACGGCGGCGAGGCGATGACGATCTACCAAAACCTTCATCAGCAAACCCCCGAACGCCGCGCTGAGGTACGCAAGGCCCTGCTTGCCTACTGTCGTTTGGACACCCTCGCGATGGTCAAGATCCTGGAAAAGCTCTACGAAGCAGTTGAGCGAGGATAGTAGCTTCAGAATAGACTGGCCTAGGTAGAGTCACTCTTGGTGGTGGGAATGGGGTTTGTTTTATTAGGTTATTGGAGAGTAAATCTAGTCGGACGCTTTGATATATGCGATGGATTGTCCGCTCCCAAATTTTAGATCCTGTAGACATCTTTTATACAAGCCGAGCTCATCTAAGGTATCCCTGCTTCTTGAATCGGTAAAGAACCTTGTTCTGGACATATCCCTTAAACCGGTTTTACTTTTTTGAGGCTTCGTGTCGTATCTAGTGACTTTGTAGGCAGAAACGACAGAATTCTTTGCGCTCTTGTTTACGCCGATTACATAGCGGATATCCTCGTTTTTGCGCTTATCAGTACACCAGTTGCCGAGAGTACGACATTTGAGATTATCCGGATCCTCATTATTGAAAGTATAGTCTACGTCTTCATCATCGCTCAGGTGAAAAGAATCATCTATTTTAACCGCGAGTATTAGGTTGTCACTAAGGATGTCAGCTTTGCCCATTGGGGTGTATCCATAGATTTTTTCCAGTTTATCTGCCCACATGCCTCGCTCGCCATGTCCGCGAACAATGTTAGTCAGGTTATAACCTTCTATTGTGTTGAAATAATTAATCAGAGTGTTTTCGCTGGCAAAAGCTTCACTTTCGCTCAAGCCATAATTTGCAATAAATTTTCCAACGATACGTCCTGAAGAACTAATTTGCTGGATCGTTTCGACTTTTAATTGCGGCGTTTCTTCTGATGAGATAAGCTCTGTGTCTCGTTTTGCTCCCAATGCGAACTGTTCGTGAGCAAATACTCGATTATCACAACCTTTGCCAACATAGAACACCTTATTGTTTCTTGGGTCGATCAAGCAATAGACGTAATATTTTTTCCTTGAATCTTCATTTAGTAACGTGAGAAACCCACAGGCTCTGCCTGTGGTGCGATATCCGGTTTTACCCGTATCTTGAAAATGATGAATCTCCTATCCTAGAAAGTAACGCGATGGTTTGGATCGCTTACAAAA
>Ga0123357_10000776_pt1 | contig 32231 bp, 32 predicted proteins | sample TergutEmb28metaG_FD_89873 | JGI IMG/M metagenome (GOLD analysis project Ga0123357, IMG submission 89873) | Embiratermes neotenicus P4 segment gut microbial communities from Petit-Saut dam, French Guiana - Emb289 P4 | ecosystem: Host-associated > Arthropoda: Insects > Digestive system > Gut ...
AAAAAAAAAAAAAAAAAAAAAAAAAAGTGGGGGGGGGGGGGGGGGGGGGTATGATATAATAATATTCTGGCGGCGCAAACACGCCCCACCCAGAATTTTATTCATAAAGGAAAATCGGGCGTCTTTGCGCCACGGATTGAACATGAATTACACCCCTATCGCTTAACGGGAACAGATTAACGAAAACTGCCCGCGCCTGCATCTCGTTTCTTGCTCACTTTGGGGCTTGGCTTATCGTTTCTTGCTTATTTACCCGGCAGGTTGATCTTCCGGGGGGCTTCCAAACGCATCCCTGGCATCGTAGGGGGCGATGGCAATCGCCCCGTCAAGCTCCGGCCCTTAAATAGTATGTAGGATGGGTTGAGCACAGCGAAACCCATCGGAGTTCCAGAGGGAGAAATGATGGGTTTTGCTTCGTTCCCCCCATCTTGCGTAATGAGAGTGTTTAAGGGCCGGATCAATAAGGCAGCGCCTCGATCCGCGTTCCGGCGAGGCGGTCGTGCAGGAATTGGCGCCTGGAATCGAAAATCGCCCAGAAGAAACCCAGGCCGAAGAGGAGTGCAGAAGGCCAGGCGAGGAGGAAGCGCAGGAGAGCCTTGCCGGTGGAGAGCGGCCCGCCGTGGGCGTCGGTCAGGCGCAGGCGCCATGTTTTCATGGCCAGGGTCTGCCCGCCGTGGCGCCAGAACCAGACGAAATAGAGCATCAGCACGAGGACGAAATGCGCCTTGACGAGCCAGTGCGGCGCTTTCGTTTCGGCAAAGGCGCCGAGCAGGATGTGCGGCAGCAGAAAGACGAGCGCGAGTACCGCAAACAGGATGACCCATTCGTAGAGCATGCTGGCGAGGCGGCGGAACAGGGAGGGCGGAACGAAAACGGCAGGGACGGACGGAGGAGAGGCGCTTGGTTCAGGCGTCATGGATTTCCGGGAGGCGGTGGGGGAAGAGAGGAAGCCGCAGACGTGCCGGAAGACGGTTCGGGGAATTTGCCCGCGAGTGGATGGCCCGGATCTTCAGGGAAAAACGCAGTTCCCGGCGAGGCAGCTTCCATGCCGCCGGGAGTAGGTATCGCTGCGGGCGTGGGCGGGTTTTCCTGGATCTCCGCCGTCTCCGGCATCACGGGCGGAGCATTGCCGGGGTTGCGGTTCTTGGCTTTCTGGAGCTTTTGATATTCTTCCCATTTCTTCTGCATCGCCTGTTTTTCCTGCGGCGGCAATTTTTTGAATTGCTGGTATTTCTTTCGCGCGTTCTCGCGCTGCTCCGGCGCAAGGTGCGCCCATTCCCGCATCTGCTGCTGAACCCGCTTCTGCGCGGTGGGGGTCATTTCGGGGTAACGTGTGGCGATGTTGAGCCATTTTTTGCGTTGCAGGCTTCCCATCTGATTCCACTCGCTCGCCAACGGCGCGAGGATGGATTGTTGTTCGGGGCGAAGTTGCGTCCAGTTCGGCTGCGGCGGGGTCATCGCCTCCATCGCGGCGTCTTCCGCGTGCGCAAGGGGCGATGCCAAGGCCACAGCAAAAAGGATGCCGACAATGCAAAGGATGCGAAAAATTGCCCGCGCCGGAAACCGGGGCAGGCTCCAGGCTTGCGCCTTGTCCAGTGTCAGTGCGAGTTGCTGAGCCACTCCTCAAAGCCTTTGTCTACAAAAGCCTCCACCGGCATGTCGTCGGAGAGTAGTGCGATTTCGATTTCTCCCATGGCCTGGACGCGATAATCGGAGTAACCGTACAGTCCCATGATGATGGCGGCGCAGAAAAGGAGTGCCGCCAGCACATGCCGTTGCAGGGGCGTCATCGGGAAATGGGGAAAGAGGGAGAAGTGCGGAACGCGCAGGAATGCCGGGGCGCCTCCTGCGCAGGCGGGCATGGGCACAACTACCGGGATTTTTTGGCGAGCGAGCGCACACTCCCGAGCCACCCGCAGTCTTTCCATGACTGCCGGGCCGAGATCGCGCGTTCCCCGGTTCAGGAACTTTTTGATCCTGAAACCGAAGTGTGTTTCGTTCATAGTGTGATGCCTTTGCCTTTCAGCGCCGCTGCCAACGTATGGGTGGCGCGCGAACAATGGGTTTTTACGCTACCTTCCGAACATCCCATCACGGTTGCCGTTTCGGCGACATCCATGTCTTCCCAATAACGCAGCAGAAAAGCCTCGCGTTGACGCAGGGGAAGACGCGCGACTTCCTCTTCGATGATAGCAAGGATTTCTGCCTGCTCAAGGGCCTCGTGGGGCGTTTCGGCGAGCTTTCCGGTGCGGGGAGCTTCCAGGAGATCCAGCGGGTCGGTGTCTTCCTCGCCGGGGTCGCGCGACGAGGGGAGCAGCGCCGAGAAAAACGTCGTCCAGAACGAACGCGCCTTGCTGCGGCGGAAATGATCCCGGATCGCGTTTTGCAGGATGCGCTGGAAGAGGGGCGGAAATTCCTCCATCGGGCGGTCGCCGTATTTTTCGGAGAGGCGCATCATGGCTTCCTGAACGATGTCGAGCGCGGATTCGCTGTCGCGCACGGCATAGGCTGCCTGCTTGAAGGCACGCCGTTCTACCGATGCAAGGAATTCCGAGAGTTCGCGGTGCGTGGCCAGAAGTAATCCTCTTGGAGTGAATGCGGGATCCGATGAAAGTCTTTTGGGTTTGCCTCTGTCCGGGCGTCGATGCCTGTTCGCCGCGAATTCCGGGCGCCTGAAAGACCGGCGGCGCAACGCAGGTTGCCTTATCCGCTTTCTCTGGCTTGACCAACCGGTATGGAAACCGATAAGGTAGCAAACTTTTCGATGGTTTCTTAATCAGGCAGGACAGGCAGGTGAAAACGAAATGATGACCGGTGCAGAGATTTTAATCAGGTGCTTGCAGGAAGAAAAGGTCGAGCATATTTTCGGCTACCCGGGCGGCGCGGTTTTGCATATTTACGATGAATTGTTCAAGCAGCAGGAGATCAAGCATGTGCTTGTCCGGCATGAACAGGCTGCCGTCCATGCGGCCGACGGCTACGCGCGCTCCTCGCAGCAGGTCGGCGTCGCGCTGGTGACTTCCGGCCCCGGCGCGACCAATGCGGTGACCGGGATTGCCACGGCCTACATGGATTCGATCCCGATCGTCGTGATCTCCGGCCAGGTGCCGACACAGGCAATCGGCATGGATGCGTTCCAGGAAGTCGATATGGTCGGCATCACGCGCCCGTGCGTGAAGCATAATTTCCTGGTCAAGGATGTGCGCGAAATCGCGCCGACGGTAAAAAAGGCTTTTCATATCGCCAAAACAGGCCGCCCCGGCCCGGTCGTGATCGACATTCCGAAGGATGTGACGGCGGAGAAATGCGCCTTTGAATATCCGCAAAAATTCTCGATGCGCTCGTACAACCCCATCATGAAGGGGCATACCGGCCAGATCAAGAAAGCGGCAGCCCTGCTTGCCAAGGCGAAGCAGCCGATGATTCTCGTCGGCGGCGGGGCGGTGCTCTCCGATGCCTCCGAGGCGTTGGGGAGGCTCGTGCGCCATCTGGGCTATCCGATGTCCAATACCCTGATGGGGATCGGCGCGTTTCCGGCAAACGATCCGCTCAATCTGGGAATGCCCGGGATGCACGGCACCGTCGAGTCGAACATGGCGATCCACCATTGCGATGTGCTGCTTGCCGTCGGCACCCGTTTCGGCGATCGCGTGATCGGCAATCCGGCCCATTTTTCCGGCGAGCCGCGCAAGGTGATTCATATCGACATCGACCCTTCGTCGATTTCAAAGCGCGTCAAGGTCGATGTGCCGATTGTCGGCAATGTGCGCGACGTGCTCGAAGAGCTGTGCGTGCAACTCGGCGAGAGCAGGCCGCCGGAGGCGCAAACAGCCGAGTGGTGGAAGAAAATCGGCGAATGGCGGAACAAGAAATCCCTGAAATACAAGCAGCCTTCCGACCTGATCATGCCGCAGTATGTCGTCCAGAAATTGCACGAGATTACCGGCGGCAATGCCATCGTCACGACCGATGTCGGCCAGCATCAGATGTGGGCGGCGCAGTATTACGGCTTTGAGCGCCCGCGCCGCTGGCTCACTTCCGGCGGCCTGGGCACGATGGGTGTCGGCCTGCCGTATGCCATGGGTGCGGCCTTCGCCAATCCCGGCGAAACGGTCGTGTGCATCACCGGCGAAGCCTCGATCCAGATGTGCATCCAGGAATTGTCGACCGCCAGGCAGTTCCGGCTGCCGGTCAAGATCGTCTGCCTGAACAACCGCTATCTCGGCATGGTGCGGCAGTGGCAGGAAATGTTCTACGGCAGCCGTTATTCCGAAACCTATATGGATTCCCTGCCCGATTTCGTGAAGCTCGCGGAGGCGTATGGCCATGTCGGAATGCGCATCGAACGTCCGGAAGACGTCGAACCGGCATTGAAAAAGGCATTTGGCGAGCACAAGGACGATCTCGTGTTCATGGACTTCATCACCAACCGGGAGGCGAATGTATTCCCGATGGTCGCGGCGGGCAAGGGATTGACTGAAATGATCCTGGCCGAAGACCTGTAAGCGAGGGAGCGAAAATATGCGTCATATCATCTCGATCCTGCTGGAAAACGAAGCCGGCGCGCTCTCGCGCGTCTGTGGCCTGTTCTCGGCGCGCGCCTACAACATCGAATCGCTGAACGTCGCGCCGACCGAGGATCCTTCGCTCTCGCGCATTTCGATCGTCACACGCGGCTCGGACGATGTGCTGGAGCAAATCACGAAGCAGTTGAACAAACTGGTCGATGTGCTGCGCGTCGTCGACCTTGCGGAGGGCCCCTCCCTGGAACGCGAACTGATGCTGGTCAAGGTGCGCGCGGAAGGCGAACAGCGCGAGGAAGCCAAGCGCCTGACCGACATCTTTCGCGGCAGCATCATCGACGTTTCCGATTCGGCCTATGTCATCCAGTTGGCCGGCAGCAGCGCCAAACTCGACGCTTTCATCGAGGCGCTCGATGCCTCCTCGATTCTCGAAACCGTGCGCACCGGCGCCTGCGGGCTCGGACGCGGCGGCAGGATACTCAAAGCCTGAACCAGAGCAGCGTGCAGGATGAGGGTCACTTACGCGCCCCCATCTGCGCCACCATTTTCCTTAACCATTTTTCCGTTTTGAAAGGATGATGAAAAATGAAAGTTTATTATGACAAGGACGCCGATCTTTCCCTCATCAAGGGCAAGAAAGTCTGCATCGTCGGTTACGGCTCGCAGGGCCACGCGCACGCGCAGAATCTCAAGGACTCCGGCGTCGATGTGATCGTCGGCCTGCGCCGCGAAGGCGCTTCGTGGGGCAAGGCGGAAAAGGCGGGGCTGAAGGTCGCCCCGATTGCGGAAGCCGTCCGGGATGCCGACGTGATCATGATCCTGCTGCCGGACGAGAACATTCCCGATGTCTACAAGAACGACGTTGCCGCCAATCTCAAGAAAGGTGCGGCGCTGGCCTTCGCGCACGGCTTCAACATCCATTACAACCAGGTGATTCCGCGCGACGACATCGACGTGATCATGATCGCGCCCAAAGGCCCTGGCCATACCGTGCGCTCCGAATATCTCAAGGGCGGCGGCGTGCCGAGCCTGATCGCCGTCTATCAGGATCGCTCGGGCAAGGCGCGCGACGTTGCGCTTTCCTACGCTGCGGCCAATGGCGGCGCCAAGGGCGGCGTGATCGAAACCACCTTCCGCGAAGAAACCGAAACCGATCTCTTCGGCGAGCAGGCCGTCCTTTGCGGCGGCGCGGTCGAACTGGTCAAGGCCGGATTCGAGACGCTGGTCGATGCCGGATACGCGCCGGAAATGGCCTACTTCGAGTGCCTGCACGAACTGAAACTGATCGTCGACCTGATGTACGAAGGCGGGATCGCCAACATGAATTATTCCGTCTCGAACAACGCCGAATACGGCGAGTACGTCACCGGCCCGAAGGTCGTCGGCTGGGAGGCGCGCGAGGCGATGCGCGAGTGCCTGAAGGATATCCAGGAAGGTGTCTACGCCAGGAAATTCATCCTCGAAGGGCGTACCGGCTACCCGGAAATGACCGCGCGCCGCCGCTTGAATGCCGAGCACCAGATCGAGCAGGTCGGCGCAAGGTTGCGCGACATGATGCCGTGGATCAAGAAAAACAAACTCGTTGATCAGTCGAAAAACTGAAAGGCTGGATTCTTTCGTCTCTTCCTTTCCGGCCAGGTTTTCTGGCCGGTTTTTTTTACAGGAATCTCATGCGTACTTCATATCCGCTGATTGCCCGTGAAGGCTGGCCGTTCATCGGCATCTCCTTTCTCTTTGCCGTGCTGGCGCCATTCTTTTGGGGGTGGTGGTCGCTCCCCTTCTGGTTGCTTTTCATTTTCTGCCTGCAATTCTTCCGTGACCCGGAGCGCCAGCCCGCAGGCGGCGAAAAATCCGTTCTCGCTCCGGCGGACGGGCGTGTCATCGTCGTCGAGGAAGCCGAAGACCCCTACCTGAAGCGGCGCGCGCTCAAAATCAGCGTCTTCATGAACGTATTCAACGTACATTCCAACCGCAGCCCGGTCGACGGCACGGTCAAGGAGCGCTGGTACCATCCCGGTTCCTTCTTCAATGCCGCACTCTCCAAGGCCTCCCTTGAGAACGAGCGCTGCGCGATTCGACTTTCCACCTCCGGGAATCAGGAAATCACCTGCGTGCAGATCGCCGGACTGGTTGCGCGGCGCATCCTGAATTACACCCAGGACGGCATGGCGCTCACGCGCGGCCAACGCTTCGGATTCATCCGTTTCGGTTCCCGGGTCGACCTTTATCTGCCGCTCGACACGAAGGCGCGCGTCGCGATCGGCGACAAGGTTCATGCCGCAACCAGCATCCTTGCCGAATTGCCCTAAACTGCCGAATTGATCGACACCCCCCGCCGCCCTTTCCCCATGCCCAACGATCTCCAACCCCGAAAAACTGTCTTCAACCCCGAGTTGCGGCGGCGCGGCATTTATATCCTGCCCAATTTGTTTACCACCGCTGCGCTCTTCTGCGGTTTTTTCTCGATCGTGCAGGCGATGCGTGAAAACTTCGAGCAGGCTGCTGTCGCCATTTTTATCGCGATGGTGCTCGACAGCCTCGATGGCCGCATCGCGCGCCTGACCCGCACCCAATCGGCCTTCGGCGCGGAATACGATTCGCTTGCCGACATGGTTTCCTTCGGAGTCGCCCCGGCGCTGCTGATGTATCAATGGGCGCTCAAGGACCTGGGCCGGGCCGGGTGGATCGTCGCCTTCATCTTCTGCGCAGGCGCAGCCTTGCGGCTGGCGCGTTTCAACACCACGCTGCAGGTGATCGACAAGCGCTACTTCCAGGGTCTTCCCAGCCCTGCGGCGGCGGCGCTGGTCGCGGGCTTCGTCTGGGTTTGCCGCGACGGAGGCGTCTACGGCGGCGATGTCCTTACCGGCTGGATTTCCCTTGGGCTGACCGCCTTCGCCGGCCTCTCGATGGTCAGCAACGTCCGCTTCTACAGCTTCAAGGATTTCAACCTCAAGAAGAGCGTCCCCTTCGTCGCCGCCGCCTCGATCGTGCTTCTCTTCGCGCTGGTTTCCTCCTATCCCGCCGGCGTCCTCTTCGCCCTCTTCGTCATTTACGCGCTCTCGGGCTACTTCTTCGCCCTGCTGCGTTTTATCGGGCGCAGGAAGACTCCCTGAAAGCTTTTGCCGAATACGGGATTTTATGCGCCCTGATTTTCTAAATTACTTAAAGAATTATTTGTTAAATCACACTACAGTAGCGAAACATTATTTAAGTAAATTTAGAAAATTGCATAGGACGATTGCATCCTGCGAGATCAACGATCCAGCGGGCAACGGGGATCGTTGTCGAGAGGGGGGAGCGGCAGCGGGGTGCGGGATTCGTCGGGTTCGAGGAATTCGAGGCGCAGTTCGATGCGGCGGCTTTCTTCCGGGCTTTCCCTGAGGGTGTTGAAGGATGCGCCGCCGACGAAGAAAAGTTGGCGGATCATGAGGCGGTCGGCTTCGGAGAGGGTTTCGGGGGTTTCGGAGGCGGCGGGCGAGGGCGGCGCCAGAAGGACGCAGAGGACGCGCTCGGAGCGTTGCAGGCTCAGGTTCAGGTTGTGCAGGTAGGTGCCGCGCGCGTCGGCAAAACCTTCGACGACGACGCGTTTGAGCCAGCGCTGGCCCAGCGGATCGCGGGCCAGTGCGAGGATGTGCGGGGTGAAGGCGCGCAGAAGATGTGCCTGTTCGGAGTCGATGCGGTGGCTGTCGGTAGCGAAGCGGGCGCGGTCGCCGAAGTCAATCGAATGTCCATGCCGCCGCACGCCGGGAAAATCGCGGATGACATCGTCGAGCCGATTCAGCAACAACTCGATTTCGTGCGCGCGGATTCCCTTCTGGCGCTCGCTCTCGGAAATTTCATGCGTGACCGCCAGAAGCGCGACGGTCATCGCCAGCAGGAAGAGGACCATCAGCGCCGACATCAGGTCCGAGAACGAAATCCAGAAGGGCTTTTCGGCCTCGTCGCGCGCTTTTTTCGGAACGGAGGCTTTCAGGGCGAACATGGCGGCGGAGGGAAGGGATCAGCGGGAGAGCGCCGCGTCGAGGGTGTCGCCCAATTCGTCGATCGCGGCGCGCAGGTGGCCGACGGCTTCGGCGACTTCGCGGTGAAACTGGCCGTTGCCCTCGCGCAGCGTGCGCTCGACATTCCTGGCGAAGGCTTCGTGCGCGGCGGTCAGGACTTCGCTGACGCCTTGCAGGTATTGTTCGGCGCTTTTCTGCGCCGCGCCGAGCGCCTTCGCGCCGGATTCGAGGCGTTCGGCGAGTTGCGGGGCCAGCCCCGCCTCGTGCCGCGCCCGGTCGAGGGTGGCGCGGACTTCGCCGAGCAGCGCGGAAAATTCGCCGCGCAACTGGTTGTGTTCGCGCACGCTGGCGGCGCAATCAGCGGCGGCGGTGGCAAGCTGCGCGGCGGCTTGCCCGATCCTTTCGCTGCTCTGCGCGAGTTGCCCGACCGGGGCCGCAATGTGACTGCCCACTTGCGCCAGATCGCCGCACAGGGCGCGAAACGCCGAGGTGTCGACGCTGAGGGACTGCGCCATATTTTCGGCGCGTTGGGCATCGCGTCCTCCGCTGTTGCGGATTTCTTCGGAGAGCGCGTGGATGTGTCCGCCGATGTCGTGGAGACGCGCGACGGCCTGCGTCAGGGCGGCGCCCTGCTGCGCCAGGCTTTCGCGCTGTTCGCGCCGCAGCGCGTCGATTTCGGCGCTCCAGCGGGACTGTGCGTCGTCGGTGTGGCGGCTCAGGGATTGGTCGAGATGCGCGAAACGCTCGCCCAGCGTGCCGGCAAGCGCCTCTCCGGGCGCGCTGCCGGCGCGTTCGAGCGTCGCGGCGATTTGGGCGAGCGGGGCGCGCAAACCTTCGCTGACGGCCTGCGTAAGCGTTGCGGCCATGGCTCCGGCGCTGTCGCGGGTTTCCTTCAGCCGCGCCTCGTGTTGCTGCTCGAAGATTTCAGAAAACGCCTGGCGCAAAGCGCCGGCAAGCGCCTGCTCCAGCCGCGCGGCCTGTTGGGCCGCCTGCTGCGTGCCGCGTTCGCCGACGCGCACGAGGCGGGCCAGATAATCCTCTCCCGCGCCGAATTCAAAGCAACTGTCGATCCGCTGCGTCAGTTCGGCGACCTGGCGATAGCGGGCGCTGACCAGCGATTTTTCGATCCAGGTGAACAGCATCGCCAGGCCGATGGCCGCCGCCGAAATCCGGAAAGCGTTGCCGACGCTCTGGATCAGCGTGTTGAGGCTGCCGCGCACGGCGGCGGCGTCGCTGCCGACGCTGAAGTCGGCAAGCCCGAAGATCAGCCCGGAAAAAGTGCCGAGGATGCCGATGCCGGTCAGGATGCCGGGCAGATGCTTGTAGAACTCGGTTTTCAGCGGCGTATCGACGAGCGCGTGCTCGGTGAAGAAGCTTTCCGCGAGCACGGTCGCGCGCCAGCGGTAGAGGCTGCCCTGCTCGGACATTTCGGCGTGCAGCGTTTGCGCGTATTCGCGCCAGAGTTGAGCGAGACGCGGCGTTTGCATCGCTTCACGTCCGATCCGCGCCGGGTCGAAGACCGGCACGCGAGCAACACCGGCGACGGGTTGCACGCCGGGTTCCGGCGTGAATTCCTTTTGCAGCGAAGCCAGCCGCCGCAACGTGCGGCGGAGTTCGTGACCGACGATGAAGGCCGGGACGACGAAGCGCAGAAAAAAAGCGAAACTGATCAGCGCCAGCAGGCCGACAACGATCCAGCCGTGCGCACCCATCGACGAAGAACCGAAAAAGTCGTTCATTGCGGGCTATGCCAAAGAAAGCAGGCGCTCACTTGAGGCTCACCGGGCGCTTGCCGATGTCGATTCTGACTTCGATTTCTTCCTTATTGCGCCGGAGCCTGAAAAGCATCTGGTTCCCGGGTTTTTGCGCGGCAATCAAATTGCGCAGTTCCTGCGGGTTATCGACCGGTTGCCCGTCGATGGCAAACAGGACATCGCCCGGTTTGATTCCTGCGCTGGAGGCAGGGCTGCCGCGCTGCACGCCCGCGATCAAGGCGCCATGCGTCTGCGGCAGATGGAAGGATTCGACCAGTTCCGGGGTCAGTTCCTGCACTTCGACGCCGATCCAGCCGCGCGTGACCGAGCCGGTGCGGATGATCTGCTCCATCACGTCGCGCGCCGTCGTGACCGGGATGGCGAAACCGATTCCGAGCGAGCCGCCGGAACGGGAAAAGATCGCGGTGTTGATGCCGATCAGGTTCCCTTGCGCATCGGTCAGCGCGCCGCCCGAATTGCCGGGATTGATCGCGGCATCGGTCTGGATGAAATTCTCGAAGGTGTTGATCCCGAGCTGCGAGCGTCCGAGCGCGGAGACGATGCCCATCGTCACCGTTTGTCCGACGCCGAAGGGATTGCCGATCGCGAGCACCACATCGCCGACGCCGACGCCCTCCATCGACGCGAAGCCAATCGCCGGCAAGGGCGGGCTGGAATCGCTTTCCGGATCGACCTTGAGCACCGCGAGATCCGATTCCGGATCGGAGCCGATGACCCGGGCCTTCAGTTTGCGCCCATCGTTCAGGGCGACCTCGATCGAGTCGGCGGAATCGATGACGTGATTGTTGGTCAGGATATAGCCATCGGAGCGGACGATGACGCCGGAACCAAGGCCGGAAGGCGCATCGAAGGGATCGTCGCCTTCCCGGCCTTCACTGTCCGGGGTGCCGAAGAAGTGGCGGAAAATCGGATCGTTGAAAAAGGGATGCGCGCGGCGGCGGATCTTTTGCGTCGTGAAAACGTGCACTACACTTGGCAGCGCCTTGTTTGCCGCAGCGCGGTACGATGAGGACGCCGGAGGCGGCGACGCGGTATTCTGCGGCAGGATCGCAGCCGGCGGCGCGTTCAAGTTCGACGCCCCCGCCTCGCGACGCGGCGTCTCCGGAGCCGGCAGCCATTCCGGCTTCAAGGTGGCGACGGTGAAATACGCGGCGAGCAACACCGTTACCGTTTGTGCAAAAATCAGCCATAAACTGCGCATGGAGAAAACCCTGATGAATCCGATGAAAGATGCCACGACTGCCGCTGCTGCCGCCTCCGTGACGCGGGAAGAGCTGGGCGAATATCTCGACGCACTGCTGGAACCCGCGAGATTCCGCGATTATTGCCCAAACGGACTGCAAGTGGAAGGACGATCCCCGATCCGCCACATCGTCGCCGGCGTCAGCGCGAGCCAGGCGCTGATCGAAGCCGCCGTGGCGCGCGGCGCCGATACGCTGCTTGTGCATCACGGCTGGTTCTGGCGCGGCGACGAGGTTCGCGTCACCGGCATTCGCCGCTGTCGGCTCGGCGCCTTGCTCGCGCAGGACATCAACCTGTTTGCCTATCATCTGCCGCTCGACGCGCACCCCGAACTCGGCAACAACGCCCAACTTGCCCGCCGTCTGGGCTGGATCGCGGAAGGCCGTTGCGGCGAGGAAGATTTCGTCTGGCTGGGCCGCCCGGAAACGGAATCCACCGTCGGCGACATCGCCGCGCGAATTTCGGAGAGCCTCAAGCGCGCTCCACAATTGATCGGCGAGCCATCGCGCCCTGTGCGTCGCATTGCCTGGTGTACCGGCGGAGCGCAAGGATTCTTCGAAGCCTCGATTGCCGCTGGCGCCGACATTTTCGTCAGTGGCGAAATCTCCGAGCCGACCGTCCACCTCGCCCGCGAAACCGGCGTCGCTTACCTTTCCGCCGGCCACCACGCCACCGAACGCTACGGCATCATCGCGCTGGCCGAACATCTGGCCCAGCGCTTCGGAATCCGCTGCGAATTCGTCGAAATCGAAAATCCGGTGTAAGGGAAAGCTTCGGAAAATCCCCAAAATTTTCTAAATTTAGTTAAATAATGTTTGGCTACAGTAGTGAATTTCACTTAAAAATTATTTAAACAAATTTAGAAAAATATAGTCAAAAAAAGGGAATTATTTATTTAACTCCCTGGAAACGGGAATGGCGCAAGATGCCCTGTAGGGGCGACCTGTGGTCGCCCCTACGAAACCTCCGGGGGAGTCAAGCGGATAATTCCCAAAAAAACGGCGCTCGAAAGCGCCGCCAGATTTCCTCCTTTGGGTCTCGATCACTGATAGCGCAGGGTCACGAACAACGCACGGCCCGGCTGGTTGTACCAGGCGGCGGTTTCGTATTTCTTGTCGAAGATGTTCGAGAAGCGCCCTTGCAGGCTCCACTTCTTGTCGAGCGCGACTTCGGCGCGCAGATCGGTCAGCGCGTAGCCGCCCATTCGCTCGGTGTTGGCGAGGTCATCGTAGCGATTTCCCTCGCCGCGCAGCGTTGCGCCCAGGCGCCAGGAGCCGAAGTTGTAGTCGGCGTCGATGCGGAAGGATTCGCGTGCCCGGCGCGGAAGCAGGTTGCCGTTCATGGCGCCATCGGTGCGATTTTTCGGATCGAGCCAGGTTGCGCTGGCATTGATGCTCCACGCGGACAGGCGCAGCCGCAGATTCGCTTCGACGCCGAGAATGCGCGCCGTGTTGATGTTGGCGGGAGCAAAGGTGTTCGAGTCGTAGGCGATCAGGTCGTCGATGTCGGTGTAAAAGGCATTGAGCGAGAATTTCGAGCCCTTCGTTCCTTCTCCCAAGGCGAGCGGCGTACTGAATCCGAGCTCCCAACTCTTCGAAGTTTCCGGCCTCAGATTCGGGTTGCCGTAATACGGATAGTAGAGATCGTTGAACGAGGGGGCCTTGAATGCGGTGCCGTATGAGGCCCACAGGCGCATCCTGTTCTCGAAATTGAAGCCCAGCGAGAGGTTGCCCGTCGTCTTCTGTCCGAATTGCTGGTTGTCGTCCGAACGCAGCGCGGCCTGGGTGTCGAATTGTCCGAAGCGTCCCTGATACTGTGCGAAAACGCCGGTATTGGAACGGCTGTCGCGGTCGTAGGGCAAATCCGCGTCGACCTTTTCGTTCTGGTAATCGACGCCGAGACTCAGCGTGTGCTGCGGCAGGAAGGTCCAGTCTGCTTGCAGAGATGCCGTGTTGCGGTGGGTGTTGAAAAAATCCTGGTAAACCCCGTTGAGATAATCGTGGGCGTTGTCCCAACTGCGCCCGACCGAAAGGGTGGCCTGGAAATTGTCGGCGGGAGAAAAGCGCAGCTTGCCGCCGAGCACCTGGTTCATCGACTTCGTTTCATTGCCGTAGCTGCCGTCGTATTCGAGACGCGATTCGGTGCGCAGCCATTGGATCTGCGCCTCCAGCTTGTCGAAGCGGTAGCCGGTGGAAAGCGAAACCGATTGATTGCGGTAGCCGTCGTCGTCCGGTTCGACGGTAAAGCAACCCGCCGTCATGGAGCCCCGGCAGGAATTGAAGCCGTTGGTCGACATGCCTCCAATGCCAACGTTGTACCAGCCGCGCCCGTTTTCACCGAAGACGCCGGAAGCGCCGGCATGCCCCTCGAAGGTACTGTAGCGGCCCGCACCGATCGAAAACACAGGCTTGAAGACGCCATCCCCGGATTGGGCCTTGCGGGTGAATATCTGCACGACGCCGCCGATGGCCTCCGATCCGTACAGGCTGGAACGCGGGCCCCGAACGATTTCGATCCGGTCGATCTGGTCGAGCGGGATGTTTTCGATGGCCGTCATGCCGGTGGTCGGCGAGTCGACCTGGATGCCGTCGATCATGAAGACGGTGTGGCTGGAATTGGTGCCTCGCAGGAAGAACGAGGTTTGCTGGCCGCGTCCGCCGCTGTTGGCGAGGCTGATGCCGGACATGCCGGAAAGCAGGTCGGTGACCGAACGCGCCTGGAGGCGGTCGATTTCCTCGCGCGTGACGACGGTGACTGCCGCCAGCGTTTCATCCGCCGTTTGCGCTGTGCGCGTTGCGGTCACGATGACGGGATCCAGTTCCGGCTCGGCGGCGTGGGCATTGCCCAGGGGGAGACAGGGGAGCAGCAATGCCGCCAGAAGCGCAGGGGTTTTTTCAAGTGAAGCGGAGTGGAGAGGTACTGGACGCGAGCGCAGCCATTGGGCGGCAGAAGCCGCTGGAAATCTTTTTGAGGGCATGGAGATTCCTCCCTTTTCCGCGCGCCCCGCGCGGAAACAGAACGATGTTGTAAAAAGGCTCAGGGAGGAAAGAAGAAACGGCGCAGACGGATCAAACGGGCGCGTTTTCAGGGAACAGGATTTGCTGCGCCGCCTCTGCCCCGTCGCGCAGCCCTCCGCAGCGCCAACTGGACGCACAGGCCGGTCTCCGGGCTTGCGAGGCGGGGTATGGAAAATCCAACTCCGGAGGGCGGCGTCTTCCCGTGCGCATGAATGCGCGCAGTGACGTGTTGCCGCTTTTCGACTCGCTTACCGTTGCGGGGGCAGCGCCGGAATGGCGTTTTTCGGGGGGACGGACAAGCGGCCCGCATGAAACCCTCAAAACGCGCACCGGCTTCCCGTTTAATCCTTCCGGCGGATCGCCGTTGGGACACCTGTGGCAGCCGGGAAGATTACTCAATCACGGCGGCGGCGTCAAATCGCCGGAATCAAGGCACTTATTGTTTGCGTTCCATCTCTTTTAGCGCCGCATGAACAGCCAGCGCATCGCGTGTCGCGGCAACGTCGTGGACGCGCACGATCGCCGCGCCGCGCTCGACCGCCAGCATTGCGGCGGCAAGGCTCGCCGCGCCCCGTTCCGAAACCGGACGCCCGGTCAGCGCCCCGAGCAGCGATTTGCGCGAAAGACCCGCCAGAAGCGGCAATCCTTCCACGCGCAGCGAATCGAGCCGCGCCAGGAGCCTCAGATTGTGCTCCTGCGTTTTCCCGAAACCGAATCCGGGATCGAGAATCAGGCGTTCGCGCGCGATTCCGGCGGAAGTCAGCGCTGCAACCCGCGCCGCGAAAAAATCCCGCACTTCGGAAACGATGTCGTGATAATGCGGCGCTTCCTGCATCGTTTGCGGCGTGCCCTGCATGTGCATCAGGCACAGCGCGCAGCCGCTGCCGGCCACCGCTTCGACCGCGCCGGGCGCCTGAAGGGCGCAGATGTCGTTGATCATCGCCGCGCCTGCGGCAAGCGCGGCCTTCATCACTGCCGGCTTGCAGGTATCGACCGACAGCGGCACGCCGCAGCCGGAAAGCGCTTCGAGCGCGGGCAGTATCCGGCGCAGTTCCTCGTCCTCCGGCGTAGGCACAGATCCCGGTCGCGTCGACTCGGCGCCGAAATCGAGAATATCGGCCCCGGCCTCAATCTGCTCCCAGGCCCGAGCCACAGCCCGCTCCAGCGTCTCCTGCGGAGATTTTGCCAAAATCCCGTCCCCGGAAAAGGAATCGGGCGTGAGGTTGACGATCCCCATGATCAAGGGGCGCGATGACGGAAACTCGAACGGAAAGGAGGAGGAAGGGGATGAGTTCATCGGCGGCAAGAGGGTAGTAGGAGACGCTGGAAACTAACGCAAAAGCAAGGCGGAAGGCAAGCAGGGCATCTGCGCCCCGGAATTTCTCCCGGCATGTGGGATGGGTTTCGTTTCGCCCTACCTGCCCTGCGGGTGGAAGGTCCGCGTTCCTCATGATCCCGGGATTTTCCACGGCACAGTGGAAATGGGGAAAAAGCCCTGTCTGGTATACTTTCAGGGATCATAACCGCACCATTCCCATGGATAAAATCTCCCCGTCGCCAAAGGCGCTTGAACTGGCCCGCCAGGTGTTGCGTATCGAAGCCCAGGCGGTGGCCGCGCTGGAGAAGCGTCTCGGTGACGACTTTCTTGCGGCGCTGGAGCTGATTCTCAATTGCCATGGCCGTGTCATTGTCAGCGGCATCGGAAAATCCGGCCATATCGCGCGCAAGATCGCCGCGACTTTTGCCTCGACCGGAACCCCGGCCTATTTTGTCCACCCCGCCGAAGCGAGCCACGGCGACCTCGGCATGATTACCCGCGACGATGTGCTGATCGCGCTCTCCAATTCCGGCGAGAGCGCGGAACTGCTGACGATCGTGCCGATCCTGCGCCGACAGGGCGCAAGGGTGCTGGCGATTACCGGCAATGCAGCCTCGTCGCTGGCGCGGGAGGCGGATGTCCATCTCGACGCCGCCGTGACGCAGGAGGCCTGTCCGCTGAATCTTGCGCCGACTGCGAGCACGACTGCCGCGCTGGCGCTGGGCGACGCGCTGGCGGTGGCGCTTCTGGATGCGCGCGGTTTCGGCCCGGAAGATTTCGCCCGCTCGCATCCCGGCGGTTCACTCGGACGCCGCCTGCTGACGCATGTGCGCGACGTGATGCGCCAGGGCGAGGCGCTGCCCTGCGTCCTGCCGGAAGCCAGCGTTACCGACGCGATTCTGGAAATCACGCGCGGCGGGATCGGCATGACGGTCGTCGCTGATTCCGAAGGCAGGATTCTCGGCGTCTTCACCGATGGCGACCTGCGCCGTACCTTTGAAAAGGGGTTGCAATCGCTTTCGGGCGAAATCCGCGCGGTGATGACGCAAAACCCGCGCACGATTGCGCCGGAAAAACTCGCGGCGGAAGCGGTGGAATTGATGGAGCGCTACAAGATCACGCAACTTCCGGTGGCCGATGAAGCGGGACGGCTGGTCGGCGCGCTGAATATGCACGATCTTTTCCAGGCCAAGGTGTTGTAATGGACGCCGCCCCCAAATCCGCCGTGCCCGGCCAGGCGACCGTCGCTGCGCGCCGCCTGCGCCTGATGGCCTTCGATGTCGATGGCGTTCTGACGGACGGGCGCCTGTATTACAGCGATGAGGGCGTTGAAAGCAAGGCTTTTCATGTGCGGGACGGTTCCGGCCTGAAAATGCTGCGCGAGGCCGGGATCGTGCTTGCCGTGATTACCGGGCGCCGGGCGCGTTGCGTCGAGCACCGGATGCGCGATCTGGGGATCGAGCAGTTGCATCAGGGGATCGAAAACAAACGATCCTGCATGGAAGCGCTGTTGCGCGAACTCGGACTGAAGCCGGAAGAAGCGGGCTTCATGGGCGACGACCTGATCGACCTGCCGGTGATGCGCCTGTGCGGATTTTCCGCCGCGCCGGCGGACGCCGCGCCGCTGGCGCGGCAGCAGGCGCTTTGGGTTACGCCGCACGAGGGCGGACGCGGTGCGGTGCGCGATGTCTGCGAATTCATCCTTGAGGCGCAGGGGCGTCTTTCCGCTGCGCTCTCGCCCTGGATCGCAAACCCTCCGTCTGGCGCTTCGCGCGAGCATCCGGATGCGAAGAGCGGGCAGCGCGGCTGACGCGGCAAAACGAAGCCGGCGAAGTTCATTACCCAGGCGGGCCGCGATCCATGAGCCAAAGGACTTCCTCCCTCTTCAGCACGCTCTTTCCGCTCGGACTGCTGCTGGCGCTCACCGGCTTGACCTTCTGGCTGATGCGCGTCGTCGAGAATCCGGAAAATCCGGAAGACCGCCATTTGCGGCACGATCCGGATTACATCGTCGAGGCGTTGCGGTTGCGCAAGCTCGATCACGAAGGCCGTTTGCGCCAGTCGCTCACCGCTGCGCGCCTGACGCATTATCCGGACGACGACAGTACCGAAGTGGAAACCCCCGTTGTCGTCTTCACCGCTCCGGACAAACCCGATATCACCTTGCAGGCGCAGAGCGCGGAAATCAGCGCCAACGGCGAGGCGATTTACCTGAAGGACGAAGTGCGCCTCAAGCGCGACCCGCGCAACGCCGGGGAAATGCCGATCGTCGGCGAAATGCCCGACCTCACCGTGCTCACCGAAGATGAGCTTGCCGTCACCAACAGTCCGGTGCTGATCACCCAGGGCCGGTCCTATCTGCGCGGCGTCGGCATGAAGGTCGACCACAAGGAGCAGACCTACACGATCGAATCGCAAGCGCGGGGCGAGTACCTGCTCCCCGAAACGCGGAAACCCCCTGCGACGAAATCCGCTCCTCCCCCAGCATCCAAATCCCGGCCAAAGCCGAAACCCGGAAAACCCATCGCCAGAAAAAAGGCTAAAACACCATGAAAAAAAACCTTCTTCGCGCCATCCTGCTTCTCGCGCCGATGCTCCTTCCGTTCAGCCACACGGCCCATGCCGAACGCGCCGACCGCGACAAGCCGATCCAGCTCGAAGCGGATCGCGTTTCCGTCGATGACATCAAGCGGGTACAAGTCTATGAGGGCCATGTCGTTCTCAGCCAGGGCACCCTGCTGATCAAGGCCGACAGGATCGTCGTCATCCAGGATGCCGATGGCTTCCACAAGGGAGTCGCCACCGGCGGACCGGACGGATTGTCGCAATTCCGGCAAAAGCGCGACGATGCCGACGATTACATGGAAGGCCATGCCGAACGGATCGAGCACGACATGCGCGAGGAAAAGACGGAATTCTTCAAGCGCGCATGGATCAAGAACGGCCAGGACGAAGTGGAAGGAAGCTACATTTCCTACGACGGGCTGACCGAAAAATATCTTGTTTCCTCCGGGCTGGCGGCTGATGGCAGGACGCCTGTCTCCGCGCCGGGCGAGCGCGTCTCCGCGACCATCCGTCCCGGCGCGAACAAGGGAAAGACAAATCCTCCGCCTTCTCCCGCCCCCGCGCCTGCCGCGCCTGCGAAGCTTCCCCGGATTCCCTTCCCCCTCGCGCCGCCTGCCGCCGTTCCCGGAACTTCCCCGTCCTCCCCGGAGACGCCCTGATTTTTTTCGACCACAAAGGAGCTGCAAATCATGACTTATGAATTCATCATCGTACAAAAGCAGGGCCGTGTTGGCATCATCACCCTGAATCGCCCCAAACAGTTGAACGCCTTGTGCGACGCGCTGGTCGACGAAATGTCGCGCGCCCTCGACGAATTTGAAAAGGACGAAGGCATCGGCGCGATTATCGTCACCGGATCGGAAAAAGCCTTCGCCGCCGGCGCGGACATCACCGCAATGCGCGAGTTCACCTATATGGACGTCTACAAGGGCGACTACATCACCCGCAACTGGGAACGCCTGAAAACCTGCCGCAAGCCTGTCATTGCCGCAGTCGCCGGCTATGCGCTCGGCGGCGGTTGCGAAATGGCGATGATGTGCGATTTCATCCTCGCCGCCGAAAACGCCAAATTCGGCCAGCCGGAAATCAGCATCGGCACCCTGCCCGGCGCGGGCGGCACCCAACGCCTGCCGCGCGCGATCGGCAAGGCCAAGGCGATGGAGCTATGCCTCACCGGACGCATGATGGATGCCGTCGAAGCGGAACGCGCCGGCCTGGTCGCCCGCATCGTGCCGACCGACAAATTGCTCGACGAAGCCCTGGCAGCGGCTGAAAAGATCGCCTCCTTCTCGCTGCCGGTGGCGATGATGATCAAGGAATCGGTCAATCGTTCCTTCGAGAGCAGCCTGAACGAAGGCATCCTGTTTGAACGCCGCGTCTTCCACTCCTCCTTCGCGCTCGAAGACCAGAAGGAAGGAATGGCCGCGTTCGCCGAAAAGCGCAAGCCGGATTTCAAGCACCGCTGAATCCTGTTTCCGCCGTTTCATGAACAAGCCCCGCCAGTCAAGGCGGGGCTTGTGCTTTCTACGCTTCCTCCCGGGCCTGCGAGTTATTGATCTGGCCCTTGAACACCTGTCGAGCGCAATCCCCGCCATTCATGGCGGGGTCAGCGAGACATAGCGTGAGAGGCGCCAAAGGCGCCCCACACTGTGTCGAGGAATCCCCAACCTTCAGGTTGGGGTGACTCAATACTCTCATTATGTAGGATGGGGTGAGCGAAGCGAAACCCATCATTTCTCCTTCTGGAACTCTGGATCCTGCGACTTCGCGCAGGATGACGGAGTGCGCGTACCGGCGACCCCTGACCCTTCACCGGCAGGGATTGATCCGGAAAACCGGGATGACGGAGTGCGCATACCGGCGGCCCCGGCTCCGTCATCCTGCGCGTAGCGTAGCGGAGTCGCAGGATCCTAGGCGCTTGTGTTTGGGATTACAATAAATGACTGATTTCCCTTGCGTGCCGTCTGGATGCTTTCGCTCCCTTCGGAAAACGAAATTCCAGGGGAAATTCAGGGAGCTCCATCACGAACCAAACTTCAGGAGTTTTATGATGAATAAATTTCTTTCTCGTGCCCTGGCCGGCGCGGCATGTACTTTTCTCCTCTCCACGCCCGCCCTCTGCGCACCCGCTGCCGCAGACGCGGATTCCGCGCAGGGAGGATTCGCGTTCGTAATCAACGGGAAGCTGCCGATGGGAACCTACGAGTGGTATTACAACCCTTCGGGCGCGCCGGCGGCGATTCACACGGCGGATTTCCTCGCCGCCGCGCAAGAGGCGGCGCAGCGCTGGGCGGATGTGTGCAACGTCGAGATCGTCTATAAGGGATTGACGAACAAGGCCCCGGGGGTCAACGACAGCACCAACGTCATCGGGTGGTCGCTGTATTCGTCGCTGCCGTACAATGACAAGATAGGCTCTCCCATTGACGGGAATCTCTCGGTAACCAACCACCAGCGTACAAGTACCGGCATTTACACCGACACGGATACGACCTTCTATATCGAGCATCCGGAGAATGTAAACCCCAACTGGGGCCTCATCAAGAACGAATTGACGCGGGTCTTCGGATATTCAATTGGAGTGAGCTCATCCTACGACCCGGATGCGGTCATGTATCATCCGGATCAAAAATTCCCGAGTACCGACCCTGACCGCCTCGTATTGCGCCGCGACGATGTGGAAGGATGTGTTTCGGTTTACGGTGCCTCGCCGAACAGCAAGGTGAACCGTGTCCTGAACTGGGGCGATGCAATCCTGAAGCCGGGCGGCATCGGCCCCGCCGGGCAGACGACCCAGAATGCCGGCGGCTTCAACTATCGCTATTACCCCCAGGGCGACGCCTTCACCGGCGAGCAGGATGGGACCTTCTATGTGCTGTTCCCGGGCGGATCGATCTCTCCCGTCGGAACGATGGACCAGTTGTGGCCGCAGGTGCAGCGCGCGGGCTATTGATCCTCTGTCAAAGTGGAATTCCCGCCATTCGTGGCGGGAATTTTTTTGGGATATTTTCTAAATTAGTACGTAGGATGGGTAGAGCGAAGCGAAACCCATCATTTCTCCCTCTGGAACTCCGATGGGTTTCGCTTACGCTCTACCCATCCTACGCACTTGCCACATGCGCCTCGACTCGCAAACTGGATCCTGCGACTTCGCGCAGGATGACGGAGTGCGAGTGCCGGCGGGCCCGGGCCCGGCCCCGTCATCCTGCGCGCAGCGAAGCGTAGTCGCAGGATCAGCGCAGCGAAGCGGAGTCGCAGGATCCAGAGGAAGATGCCAGAAGTTCAGCGGGCGCATCCGGATATGCGCCAAGAATGGACTGGCTGCCAATGATGATCAGTTCGTAATGGCAGAAGCGGCACGAATCAAATGTTCAAGCTGCTCTCTTTCCATAGTCCCTTCTCCACGCTGCCATAAAGGCGTTGCGTTCTTCCGTGGTGAGAATCGCGGAAAACGGCGCGGATTGTCGAAGCTCTCTCGCCCGTTCGGAATCTTCGGTCGCAAAGATCAGACACGGTTCCATTCCTTGTTTGACCAGTTCCTCCCATGCTTCAAGGTGCGGAAGCGTTCTTTTACTCACCATGGTTTTCCAGCGCTGGATCGTTGGAAGAACCCGGTCGAAGAGTTCGGGATTGGCGTGGGTTTTCCCGGCAATCAGGCGGTGCATTGCCAGACTGCGCGCGTCGAGGTATTCGTGGCGGTGGAGTGCAGATTTTTCCGTCATTGGCCGCCGCCTCCTTTCTGGTTTCGTCAATCGCGCCAGGCGTTGGTGATGATGTCGCGGAGGAGGTGCAGGCGGCGGTGGAAGAAATGGTCGGCGCCGGGGACGACGATGATCGGCAATTCCTGCGGCTCGGCCCAGGCCAGCACGTTGGCGAGCGGGACGGTTTCATCCCTTGCGCCGTGGATGAGGATGGTGTCCGCCGGGACGGGCGCGATCGGGTAATGACGTTCGGTTTCGACGTGACCGGCGGCGGCGCCGACCAGCACCAGGCGCTTCGCCGGGGTGCCGGCGGCGGCGAGGCGCGTGGCGACGTGGGTCTGCACGAAGGCGCCGAAGGAAAAGCCGGCCAGCACGATGGGCAGGCCAGTTCCGAACACGCGGCGCGCTTCGTCGAGGACGACCAGCATGTCTTCGATTTCGCCTCGGCCCTGATCATGCGCGCCGTCAGAGCCGCCGACGCCGCGAAAGTTCGGACGCAGCGCGTGGCAGCCAAATCCGGCAAAAGTGCGCGCCAGGGTTTGCACCACCTTGTTCGTGTTGGTCCCGCCGAAGAGCGGGTGGGGATGGCAGACGAGCGCGATGCCGCGCGCGCCTTCCGGGAATTTTTCAGCGTCCGGGGTATCGACCAGGGTTTCGATCGTGCCCGCCAGGCCGGGGATGCGGATTTTCGTCTGCATGGCTTCAGCGCTTCAGGCGCTCGACGACGCGCCCGTTGAGGATGTGCTCCTGGATGATTTCCTCGATGTCTTCGTCGCAGGCGTAGGTGTACCAGACGCCTTCCGGGTAGATGACGAGGATCGGACCGTCGTCGCAGCGGTCGAGGCAACCGGCCTTGTTGATGCGCACCTTGCCGGGGCCCTTGAGGCCGAGCGCGCGGATGCGATCCTTGGCGTAGGTCTGCGCCGCGATGGCGCCTTGCCCCGCGCAGCAGGTTTCGCCCTCGGGACGCTGGTTGCAACAGAAAAAAACGTGGTGGCGATAGTATGACATTTTCTAATTTAAAATGAATAATTTGTGGATAGAAATCACTACAGTAGCGAAACATTATTTAAGTAAATTTAGAAAATCTACGGTGCTTCGCGCTCCTTTTCGCAAGTATAGCGCCAGAAATCAGCTCCTCCGCCGCCAGCACAGGAGCGCAAAACAGGGCAAGGCGAAGAAGGGCCAGAAACGGGCGACGAAGCGGGTCAGTCCGTTGAAGTTGAGAAAATGCCCCTGTCGCCAGGTGAGGAGAGCGGCGGCGGAATAGGGATTTTCCGGGATCAGGTTGACTAGCGCCGTCGCCAGGATGAGCGCCAGACCCGCGACAATCAGGCTCCACGGCACGGAGAGGCGCAGGAGGGCGAACAGCGGCAGGAGTCCGGCGATCAGGCCGCAGATGGCGCCCGGAGTCAGCCAGGCGAGCGATTCCGCCGGTCCGACCAGCACCGCCGCAGCGAGGGTGCGGATGAGGAGCGCGGCGAGAAAGAAGAAGAACATCACCGGGAAAAGCGTTTTCGCCCCGATCCGCTCGCTCAGGAGCGTCCGCACGAAAAGTCCGATGGCGATCGTGTTGAGGGCGGTAATCGCGGTTTCGAGCATGAAGAAGCGGTGCGCCGCGAAAGGGATCAGCGGCGAAGCGGCGGCGGCAAGATCTGCTTCCGCGTCCTGCAGCAACGGCGAAGCGGAGAACAGTGGCTGCACGTCGCCGGTGCCGAAAAGCAGGATTTCCGGCGACAACTGCGCCAGCAGCCACAGGCCGAGCAGGGTCAGGCCGAATTCGACGTTGGGCAGCGGCGCGATCAGGCGGCGTTGCCACTGGATCGTTTTTTCAAACAGCCATGCGCCGAAAAAAAGCGCGAGCACGGCGCCGATGAGGCCGCCGAGCGCATTGGTCCAGAAATCGAGGTTCGACGATACGCGGGTCGGCAGCAGGGTTTGCGTCGCTTCCATGCTCATGCTCAGGAGCACGCAGAAGGCCACGGCGGCAAGCGCGCCGAACCCGCGCCCCAGCCGCTCCCTGAACCACAGGGCGCACAGGAATCCGAGCGGCAGGTAGGCGGCGATGTTGATGCCGAAATCGAAGCCGGTCCACCAGCGCGGCCAGTGGGTGTTCGTCAGAAAGGCGAAGAAGGGGATGCCCTTGTCGCGCCAGCCGGAAAAAGGGTGCAGGCTGGCGTAGACGATCAGCGCAAAATACGCCAGCGTCAAATAGCGCAGCAGCGGGGAAGAAGGGGAAACGGGCCTTGCGGGGGATTCCTTCATTTTTCCTGTTCCCGCATGAGAAAGGGGCCTGGGCTCAGGGTTCGCCGTGGAGACGGGAGGCGATTTCGGATTGCGCATCCTCGTGATGCAGCGAAGGCGGTTTGCCGACCCATTGCGGCAGGAGCGAACCGACGATCATGCAGAGGGCGGAGATTCCAAGCCCGATCAGTTGCGGCGGAATCGCGCTTTTCTCGCCAAACAGGAATTCGATGAGCAGCCACGCCGCGACGCCGCCGATGATCGAGGCGAGCGCGCCCTGCGTCGTGGCGCGCTTCCAGAACGCACCGAAGAAAAGCGGCACGAAGGCGCCGGCCAGCGTGACCTTGTAGGCGCTCTCGACCATCTGGAAAATCGAGGCGGAGGTGTACAACGCGAAATTGAGGACGATGAGGGTGAAGCAGACGATGCAGATGCGCATCACGCGCAGGAAGGCCCGGTCGTCCATGTCGGGAAGGAAGCCGCGCACGATGTTTTCGGAAAAGGCCACCGAAGGGGCAAGCAGCGTCGCCGAGGAGCAGCTCATGATCGCCGCGAGCACCGCGCCGAAAAAGACCGCCTGCGCAAAGACGGGCGTATGCTGCAACACGAGGGTCGGCAAGACCAGTTGCGGGTCGGTTTCGAGCAATTTGTTGAAGAGCTCGGGGTCGATCAGCGTCGCCGAGTAGGCGATGAACATCGGCACGAAACAGAAAACGAAATAGATCGAACCACCCAGCACGGAGCCGCCAACCGCCACTTTCGCGCTCTTGGCCGAGGTAATGCGCTGGAAGACATCCTGCTGCGGTATCGAGCCGAGCATCATCGTCATCCAGGTGCCGATGAAACTCACCCAAAGTTTCCAGTCTCCCCTGGGGAAGAAATCGAGCTTGCCGGCGTCATTCGCATGCGCGATGACTGCGCTTGCGCCGCCGGTCATGCCCGAAACGAGCCAGGCGATGTAGAGCATCCCGCCCATGATCACGGTCATCTGCACGAAATCGAGAATGGCGACCGAGAGCATTCCGCCGACGGTGGTATAGGTGAGCACGATCGCCGCGCCGAGCATCATGCCGGCAGGCTGGCTGATATAGCCGTCGGTGAGCACGTTGAAGACCAGGCCAAGCGCCTTGATTTGCGCCGACACCCAGCCCAGGTAGGCGGCGATGATGCAGATCGTCGTCAGGACTTCGACCGTGCGATTGAAGCGTCCGCGAAAATAATCCCCGAGCGTGAGGATGTTGAGCTTGTAGAGCTTGGTGGAGAAAAAGAAACCGGCGATGATCAGGCACATCGACGCGCCGAACGGATCGGCGACGACGCCGCCCAGCCCTTCGCGGACAAAGGTGGCCGAGACGCCAAAGATCGCCTCGGAACCGAACCAGGTGGCGAAGACCGTTGCGGTGACGACCGGCAGCGGCAAATGACGCCCGGCAACCGCGAAATCCTTGGTGTTATGAACGCGGGTGGCGACAAAAAGCCCGATGCCGATCGAGGCGATCAGATACAACGCAACGAACCAGATCAGCATTCCCCGTTATCCCCTGAAGAAGAAAGCCGCTACCGGAAGGCATTGCGCTTGTCGATGACGCGCGTGGCCTTGCCTATCGAGCGCGCGATTCCGCCGACATCGACGACGCGCACCTCCGTGGAAATGCCGATATAGGATTTGATGTGATGCTGCAAATCGCGAGCGGCATATTCCTTGTCGACGATCGAAGCGTATTCATATTCCGGTTTCATTTCGACGTTGACCGTCAGCGCATCCATATGGCCGTCGCGCCAGACTTCGATGACGTAGTGCGGCGAAAGTTTTTCGCGCTTGAGGATCAGCTCCTCGATCTGCGACGGGAAAACATTGACGCCGCGAATGATCAGCATGTCGTCGGAACGTCCCGCGATGCGATCCATGCGCCGCATCGAGCGCGCCGTCGGCGGCAGGAGCCGGGTCAGGTCGCGGGTGCGATAGCGGATCACCGGCAGCGCGCGCTTGGTGAGCGAAGTGAAGACCAGCTCGCCGGGTTCTCCCTCCGGCAGCACCGCGCCGGTTTCAGGGTCGATGATTTCCGGGTAGAAATGGTCTTCCCAAATGACCGGGCCATCCTTGGTTTCGGCGCACTCCGTCGCCACGCCCGGGCCCATGACTTCGGAAAGGCCATAAATGTCGATTGCGTCGATGCCGAAAGTGCCTTCGATTTCGCCGCGCATTGCGCCCGTCCAGGGTTCCGCGCCGAAGATGCCGATGCGCACGCCTGCGCCTTTCGGGTTCAGGCCCTGGCGCTTGAATTCGTCGGCCAGATTGAGCATGTACGATGGCGTCATCATCAGGATGTCGGGCCGGAAATCGTTGATCAACTGCACCTGCTTTTCGGTCTGCCCGCCCGACATCGGAATCACCGTGCAGCCGAGACGCTCCGCGCCGTAATGCGCCCCCAGCCCGCCGGTGAAGAGGCCATAACCGTAGGCGATGTGGACGAGGTCGCCCGGCCTGCCCCCGGCGGCGCGAATCGAGCGCGCCACGACTTCGGCCCAGACCTCGATATCCTCGCGCGTGTAGCCGACGACGGTAGGCTTGCCGGTCGTTCCGGAGGAAGCGTGCACCCGCACCACTTCGTCGCGCGGCACCGCAAACATCCCGAATGGATAGTTTTCGCGCAAATCCTGCTTGGTCGTGAATGGAAATTTGGCGAGGTCTTCCAGACGTTTCAGATCGCCCGGATGAACGCCGGCCGCGTCGAATTTTCTCCGGTAATGCGGAACATTCGCGTAGGCGTGCGCGAGCGACCAGCGCATGCGCTGCAGTTGCACGGCCGCCAATTCGTCGCGGCTGGCGGTTTCGATCGGGTCAAGAAGGTTCGACATCGAAAAATCTGCTCTTGGGTAATATGCTCTTGGGCAAAATCCGGGTTTCGATAATACGAAAAGTGAGTTCCCCCGGGCTTCGGGCCAAGGGAACTCACAAGCCCGAAATGGTAAGCGATCCGGAATGGAATTTCAAAAACTATTTTCATGAAAACCGGAGTGCCTCCAAGCGGCCTGTTGCGGCGCTTTTGGCGCGGCATGAGATACTTTCCGCCCCTTTGAAAAAACTCCATTCCATGTTCCGCCGCGAAACCCAACGCATCGCCGCGCTCGCCTGGCCGATCCTGGTAGCCCAGATCGCCGCGATCGGGATGATGATCGTCGACACCGTCGTCCTGGGCCATTACGCCACCAAGGATCTCGCCGCCGTCGCCGTCGGCAGCGGGGTCTATGTCGCGATCCTGTTTGCGCTGGTCGGCATCTTGCAGGCGGTGGCCCCGATCGTCGCCCATCTCGTGGGAGCGAAGGAAGATCACCGCGTCGCGGGCGCCCTGCAACAGTCGTTCTGGCTGGCGCTCGCGCTCTGCGTGCCGGGAGTCCTGCTCCTCATCCATCCCGATCCGATCCTGGCCTTGGCCAGCATCGAGCCGGAGGTGGAAGAAAAATTGCGCGCCTATTTATGGATTCTCGCCTGGGGAATGCCAGCGGCGCTCTTCTACCGCGTCTTCTATTATTTTTGCAGCGCGCTTGGACGTCCGCGTCCGCTGATGGTGATCAGTTTCGTCGGCACCTTCATTCACGCCCTGCTCGCGTGGACACTGGCCCACGGCGCTCCCGGGTTGCCTTGGGGCGCGTTGGGCGCATTGGGCTGCGCCGTCTCCAACGTCGTGGTCAATTTTTTTGAACTGGGATGCGCGGCGCTCTTCCTCGCCCGCAGCTTCGCGCGCTACCGGCCATTTTCGGACTGGCAGGCGCCGCGTCTTGCCGCGCAGCGCGAAATGCTGCGCCTGGGGCTGCCGATGGGGCTGTCGGCCTTCGTCGAAATCACTTCCTTTACGCTGATCGCGCTCTTCCTCACCCCGCTTGGCGCCACCGTCGTTGCCGGGCATCGCGTCGTCGCCAACATCGCCGCCGTCTGCTACATGCTGCCGCTCGCGCTGGCGCTGGCGACGCTGGCCGAAGTCGGGCAGGCCGCCGGCGCGCGGGAATGGCATCGTTCGCGTGTCGTCGTCGCGGCAGGAATGACGCTGGCGGCGGTGCTCTCCACCCTGCTTGGCGTCCTGCTGTGGTTCTCCGGCCAATCGCTGGCGGCGCTGGGCAGCGACGACCCGGCAGTGCGCGCCGTTGCGCTCGGACTGATCGGCTACGTTGCGGTCTATCAGTTTTTCGACTCGGCGCAGACCGTCGCCGCGCATGCGCTGCGCGGCTACAAGATCACCTTCCTCCCGATGCTCGCGCACATCGTCTGTTTCTGGGGGATCGGCCTGGGGGGAGGCTGGTGGCTGTGCTTTGCCGCCACCCCGCCGATGGGCGTCGCCGGTTTCTGGATCGGAATCGTCGTCAGCCTCGTCGCTGCGGCGCTCTTCATCTGCGGCATCCTCTGGCACAAAATCCACGACTTGCCGAAAGACTGAGTTTGTTTGAAGCGGCTTTGCAATCGCTTCAATTTTCTAAATTACTTAAATAATGTTCCGCTACTGTGGTGGTGTTGATCTGTGAATTTTTAAGTCTAATTTAGAAAATAACAAAGCGCTCTCGATTCAGAACAGCCTGCTTTTCCCTCTCTCTGTTGGCGGCGTAGGCGTACTTCCCGGAGAAGGGGCTTGCCTCTCATGATTCCGGCAGCGCAGCCGCCACATCGCGGAAGGATGACAACGCCGCTTCCAGATGCTCGATGATTTCCTGTTGCAGCACATCCGGCGCGGGTAGATCGTCCAGATTGTCCAGGCTCTCGTCCTTCAGCCAGAAAATATCCAGGCTGGCCTTGTCGCGGGCGATCAGGTCTTCGTAGCGGTAATACCTGAAACGCTCGGTTTCCTGCCGCTCGTGCCGGTTTTCCGGGTGATAGCAGTTGATGAAGTCTTGCAGGTCGTCCAGCTTCAACGTGCGGGTCTTCAGGGTGAAGTGCCTGTTGGTGCGCAAATCGTAGAACCACACGCCCTGGGTATGAACCCGGCCATCCTTGGGCGCGTTATCGAAGAACACCACATTGGCCTTGACCCCCTGGGCGTAAAAGATGCCGGTGGGCAGACGCAGGATGGTGTGCACATCGCATGTTTCCAACAACTTGCGGCGGATTTTCTCGCCCGCGCCTCCCTCGAAAAGAACGTTATCGGGCAACACCACTGCGGCCTTGCCACTCAGCTTGAGCATGTTGACGATGTGCTGCAAGAAATTGAGCTGCTTGTTCGACGTGGTTTCCCAAAAATCCTGGCGCTCGTAGGTCAGCGCATCGCGGTCTTCCTCGCCCTCTTCGTTGGTGATGGTCATGCTGCTCTTCTTGCCGAAAGGCGGATTGGCCAGCACGTAATCCGCCTTGACCCTGGGTTCGGCAATCAAGGCGTCAGAACGATCCACCGAAGGCTCCCCGTCCAACTCGCCGATGTTGTGCAGAAACAGATTCATCAGGCACAAACGCCGCGTGTTGGGCACGATTTCATTCCCGTGAAAAGCGTGGTTGCGCAAAAACTCCTTTTGCCGCTTGTCCAGCCGGGCCTCCGGGCGGGTCAGCCAGTCGTAGACTCCGAGAAAAAAACCGCCCGTTCCGCAGGCCGGGTCGCAAATCGTCTTCATCGGATCGGGCCGCACACAGGCCACCATTGCCTTGATGACGGCGCGCGGGGTGAAATACTGGCCCGCCCCGCTCTTGGTATCTTCGGCGTTTTTCTGCAACAGCCCTTCGTAGAGGTCGCCCTTCGTGTCGGCCTCAAGGCTGATCCAGTTTTCGGCGTCGATCATCTGCACCAGACGCGCCAGTTTGGCCGGATCCTGGATCTTGTTCTGCGCCTTGAAAAAAATGGCTCCAAGCATCCCCGGCTCATTACCCAGCGCGTGCAATGTCGCCAGATAGTGCGACTCCAGCGGTTCCCCCGTCTTGCTGCGCAGGCTCGGCCAATCGTAGTCCTTGGGGATACGGGTCTCGCGGTTGTAAGGCGCTTCTGCGTACTCGTGGGCAAATTTCAAAAACAACAGGTAGGTCAGTTGTTCCAGATAGTCGCCATAGCTCACCCCGTCATCGCGCAGGGTATGGCAGAAATTCCAGACTTTCTGGATGAGGGAGGAGGTATTCATATAAGATATTCCGGAAAACAACAAACCTTACAACATGATGATAATAAAAGATTATTTCTGTTCTTTCAGTTTATTATCCAAACCATCGGATAATAAACTCGAATCTGGAGCTTCGCTACCGGGAGCAGCTTCCAGACTTTCTGGACGAAGGTAAAAAGGGATTCATGGGCTATTTACATTCAGCTTAATTGCTAGGTTACACTGGAACGATAAGCAAACGCGAGGCTGGTAGTAGGAGTCGTTGCAAGGTATCATTCCAGAAAGGAAAAACCCTCAAAGTGTGGTCAGCAGCTTGAACTGCGGCCCATAACGAAAACATGAAGCCGAACACCGTCCACTACGATTTCTGCATTGATCGCTTGACGCCTGATACCCTGCGCCTGGCCCGTTTCGTGGATTACGTGGATGCTTTACGCGGCATTTTCGGTGTAACGGAGGACGTGTATTTCCATCAGGTACGCAAAGGAAGCGCCGTGCTGGAGTTTGCCGCCAAGGGAGAGGCCGTACCACGCATCGAAAAGCGTCTGCACCTTCTCGGCATCCCCGACATGCCTGCGGACATGGCTGCACACTGGACGAACATCAACCGCTACCTGCGCCGCGACGGCAGCAGCGCCAAGCTGACCCGCAAGAGCGGCGGCAAGCCGCTCGCATACTTCGCGGGCATCCGCACACCATTGGCACAAGAAGCCATCGTGCTTGAAAATGGTACTTTGGACGGTGTCGTGGTCGGCGTGAGGGGGCTGGACGACAGTGTGCCGGTCTGGCTGAAGGCCGATGACGACAGCGTGCTCAAATGCAATGCCAGGCGCGAAATTGCCCGCCAGCTTGCGCCGCTGTTTGACACCTACGTGCGCGTGGCGGGCAAAGGCAAATGGCGGCGCGGCGACGATGCCCGCTGGACGCTGGAAGAGTTCGATATCCAGAGCTTCGAGCGGCTGGATGAAACGCCGCTGGAAAAACAGGTGCAGAACATCCAGGCCATTGAAGGCAACGAGTGGAATGAACTGGAAGATGCGCAAGCCATTTGGCGCGAGTTGAGGGCAGACTGATGTTGGTCGTCTTTGATGCCAACATCCTGATTGACCTGTTCAATCCTCGCATCAAAGGCGACCGCCGCGCCAAGCTGGATGGCTTGCTGGAGCAGCACGGTAAAACCAAGATCATCATCCCCACTCCCAGCTTGACAGAGTACCTGATGCGAGCAGGCAAGGCACGCGATGATCTGATGGCAAAACTGACGACCAGCCGTTACTTTCGCATCGAACCATTCGACCAACGCTCGGCCACTGAATGCGCACTGTTGCTGGACAAACATTGGGATTCGACCGCACGCAAGCAGGTTAGCCGCACCAAGTTCAAGTTCGATTGGCAAATCGTTGCTATTGCTTTGTCACGCAACGCCACTTGTATTTACAGCGACGATATCGACCTGCACCGCATCGGGAAGATGTTGCTTCTCGACGTGAAGGGCATCGACGAGTTGCCCATCCCTGATTCGGCGCGACAAACGAAACTCCCGCTCGACAAGTAGCCGCTATTGATCCGGCCCGTAAATAGTCTCATGCAACACACATGGCGCGGGGATCGCGGAAATAAAAGTAAATACTATTTGTGTACCGGATCAATAAGGGAATCTCTGAACAAGCCCCCCTTTTCCTGATATGCTGTTATAATATTACATCTTTTTTATTTTCTCTCTGGATCATGAACCAACTGAGTTTTTCGGACGCGGAATACGCGGCCAAGCGGAAG
>Ga0123357_10000777_pt1 | contig 32198 bp, 30 predicted proteins | sample TergutEmb28metaG_FD_89873 | JGI IMG/M metagenome (GOLD analysis project Ga0123357, IMG submission 89873) | Embiratermes neotenicus P4 segment gut microbial communities from Petit-Saut dam, French Guiana - Emb289 P4 | ecosystem: Host-associated > Arthropoda: Insects > Digestive system > Gut ...
AAATGATAGACCGCGGCGCAGCGTTGGTTGTCGCTAACCTCTCCGCCGGGAAGATGGACGAGGAGCAGGCGATAGCGAGCCGTGGAGTACTGGAATCATACAGGTCCAAGGTCGGCACGCCCGAAGAACCGGCTGCGGCGGTCGAGGTGGCCCAGATCATCGGTCAGCTCTCAAAGATGACCGTGCCGGCAAAGAAGAAACCGGTAACGAAGGCACCTGCTAAGAAAACGACGGCAAAGAAGGCACCCGTCAAGAAAGAGGCGGTCAAGAAGGCGCCTGCTAAGAAAGAGGCAGTGAAGAAAGAGACCGTCAAGAAAGAGGCGGCAAAGAAGGCACCCGTCAAGAAAGAGGCAGTGAAGAAAGAGGCGGCAAAGAAGGCACCTGCTAAGAAAACGACGGCAAATAAGGCCCCCGCAAAACCGAGGAAGAAGGCGGCAAAGAAGAAGACCGCAGTAAAAAGCTATGCGACATCCGTCAGGATAGGCAAGCCGACAATGGACGGGTCCGATCTCGCCAAAGCGATAAAGCGCGGTACCATAGTCCTTGATCAAAAGGTCGCCGCCGGCAAAATCGACAATGCGCATGCAGACGCGGACTTCAACTTCCTCAAGTCGTACAAACCGAAGATCGGCACACCTGAGGAACCGGCCGCGACGATTGAGGTCGCTCAGTTCATAGGCAAGCTTTCAAAGGCGTAAACCTTTTTTTCCAAACATTTTCCCTGATATTTTTCTTTATTCTATAACGGATGTTCTGATCTGCTGTGGCCGCACGGCACAGCGAAATCCGATCTTAAGAACCGAACATAGGAAAGCCTGCCGCGGCCGTCATCATCATTTTCAGTTGTTCCCCAAGAGCAGAAAAACCATGTCTGGGTGGGGTTTTCAGACAGTGAAAAATGTAACTTATCCCTGATTTTGTCATTGTAAACGAATCAGAACAAACTTTATATACAGATATATGATAGCTCATTTGTGGGAAACGGCTAGTTCTGTAGAGTGCATCCCATCCCTTCTGACTGACTAGCCTTCCCGTACTTTTCATATCTGTTCTCGACGAATCCTTATTATAGAAACTGTGTTTTAGCGTACATTATGGTTCTGGAAGGATTGGGAAGATCCCTGAGAAATGTGCTCGGGCGCATAACAGGGGCGGTAAGTGTTGACGACCAGCTCATCAAGGATGTCGTCAAGGACCTTCAGCGGGCCCTGCTTCAGGCCGACGTGAATGTTCAGCTTGTCCTGGCGATGACCAAGAACATAGAGGACCGCGCCCTGAACGAGAAGCCTCCTGCCGGAAAGAGCCCCAAGGAACACGTCGTACGGATAATCTATGAGGAGCTGGTAGGTCTTCTGGACAACGGCGAAGGTCTTGCAATGGAGCCGCAGACGATCATGATGGTCGGTCTCTATGGTCAGGGTAAGACAACAAGCTGCGGAAAGCTAGCACTGATCTTCTCAAAAAAGAACTTCAGGGTCGGTATGATCGCAGCCGATGTACACCGTCCGGCCGCATATGACCAGCTGAAACAGCTGGGTGAGAAGGTCGGCGTGGAAGTGTACGGAGAACCAGGCGTAAAAGATGCACCGGGGATCGTGAAACGCGGGCTTGAGTATTTCAAGGACAAGAAAGTGATACTGATAGATACGTCCGGACGCCACGCACTTGAGAAAGACCTCATACAGGAACTGAAGGATGTTGCGGCGGCGGCGAGACCGAAGGAAAGGCTCCTGGTCCTCGATTCACAGGTCGGTCAGCAGGCAGGACCCCAGGCTGAAGCGTTCCACAAGGCTGTCGGGGTGACCGGCGTCATACTTACCAAGATGGACGGGACCGCAAAGGGAGGAGGTGCACTCAGCGCGGTCTCCAAGACCAACGCCAGGATCGTGCTCATCGGAACTGGTGAGCACATACGCGACATGGAACCGTTCGATGCGAATAAATTCATATCACGTCTTCTCGGGATGGGCGATCTCTCGTCTCTAGCACAGATGGCCGCCGAGTCCTTCGAAGGCGATGAGGAAGTGGAGGACTCGTCAAGGAACGTGATGTCCGGGCGGTTCACCCTCAAGGACATGTACACTCAGATGGAAGCGGTCAATAAGATGGGGCCGCTGAAGAAGGTCATGAGCATGCTGCCCGGCATGAGTAAGATGGAGGACAAGATCAACTACGAGGAATCGCAGAAGAGACTTCGCAAATTCCGTGTTATCATGGACTCTATGACGGACGAGGAACTCGATGACCCGAAGATACTAAAAGCATCAAGGGTCCAGAGGATCGCGTACGGCGCAGGAGTGACGCCGCACGATGTCAGGGAGCTCATCAAGCAGTACGACCAGAGCAAAAAGGCGATAAAGGGCATGATGGGTAACCGCAAGATGAAGAAGCAGATGATGAAACAGATGGGCGGCATGGATCTGGGGCAGTGAGATGATACGCTTCGTGGTCACAGGACACCGTGCCCATTCCACCGCGGACTTCAAGCTGGATGACATCGCAGGCGGAGCCGGAAGACTGGACATTCTTGTGAGGTGCGTGAACTCATCGTTCTTCCTGAGCCATGCGCTGCGTCAGGATACCGAACTCTTCCTGGTGCTCATGGGCGGTACGGATCCGCCTAAGACTGTTCGATTCTCCGGGAAGGAACTGAAATATCTCAATCCTGATGAGCGCAGCACCTCGTCGCTGATACGGAACGCGCTTCTGAAGAAGCTCGGCGACGGGGAAACGAAGGCGTCGCCCGGAATATACGTCTCAAAAATGTCTTTCAAAGATGTCGTCGACGGTCTCGGCGGTGTATCTGAGATATCGTACCTCAAAGAGGACGGCAAGGACATAAGGGAAATGAATATGCAGGAGGACATGACATTCATCCTGGGAGATGACCGCGACCTTACGGAAGAGGAAGAATCGGTCGTCCTGTCCCACGATCCTGAGAAGATATGTCTGGGGCCGAAGAGCCTCCATGCGGACCACTGCATCATCCTTGTGCACAACGAGATCGACAGAAGGGCGGCCAGGAACTGATCTTTCGGACCGGCGGACGAAATGTGCTTGGGAAAAAACTGTAATTCATAGTAGAACGTTGTGGGAAAAAATAGCGATATGATATTTCTCGAATGCCGATTTCATGAATTCTGTCACTATCCCGAGGCCTTCTATGATGCGGTGACGGAATACTTTTTATCACTATCGCCGATGACATGATATGGCCGAGACGGAAAGGATACCTCAGCACAGGCATTGCAGCACGTGCGGCAACGCACATCTCAACGATGAGCTGTTCTGCAGCGATGCGTGCAAAGAAAAGAAAAAAGCTGAACTGAAGAAAAAGAAGAGACAGCTTATGATAATTCAGCTTGCGGCCATGGCCATGCTTGTGGTCGCAGTGATATTGGGAATGAGCAGTTAGGATAAAAGACATGAGAGCGGCACTGGGCGGCACATTCAATGTCCTTCACGACGGTCACAAGGCGCTGATCGACAAAGCGTTCAGTGAGGCCGATGAAGTTCTTATCGGCCTTACATCTGACGGAATGGCATCATCATCCCGTGACAGGATCGTACCGTTCAGCATCAGAAGGAAAGGTCTGGAGGAATATCTTTCCGGAAAGGGAGGAAAATGGGAGATCATCGAAATATCGGACGTGCTAGGTCCCGCCGTTGAGATGGAATCCATAGATATGCTCATAGTGTCGGAGGAGACCTACGGCAACGGCGTCCTGGTGAACGAGGAAAGGATAAGAAGGAATATGCGTCCGGTATCGCTCGTCGTCATCGGAATGGAACGGCGTGAAGGCAGGAAGATAAGCTCAGGGGATATTTTATCCGGAAGATGTTCGCGCAGCGGCAGCCGAACGGCGATGGATATAGCCGTCGGGTCGTCCAATCCGGTAAAGGCGGAAGCGGTCCAGGCCGTAATGGAGAAGATATTCGGCGATGTCAGGATCACAGCGCTGAATGTGGACCCCGGGGTCCCCGAACAGCCCTGGGGTGACGAGACCCTGCGCGGAGCGGTCAACCGTGCCAGGGCGGCCATGGGAGATCACGATCTGTCTGTGGGTATCGAAGCGGGGGTCTTCGAGATGTACGACGGAGTGTACGACATACAGCACTGCGCCGTCCTCGACCGCGACGGAAGGATGACGATAGGAATGGGTCCGGGTTTCAGGTATCCTAACGATGTTGCGGAACTTCTGAAGAAAGGCATGACCGTAGGAGATGCGATGAAAGCACTTTACCCGGATCACAGCGGCCGCGGGGCCGGTGCCATAGGGATACTCAGCAAAGGTATTATCGACAGGAGATCATTGACTGAACAAGCAGTAATGGCTGCGATGGTCACCAGGACGGCGGAAAGATGAGAGACAAATGCTCCACTTGTTCGTCCGGCTCATGTTCGCCGGGCGGTTCGGACCGATGTTCCGAGGACCGGCTGCCACCCGGTATGCTGGAACGGTACGACATAACGGAAAATCCTGCCGACGGTGTACTCGTCCTGATCGAGACCGAGAGGATGGACGGGAACACGTCACTCACAGACCCGGTCAAAGAGGCAGTGGGTAAAGCGAAAGGAATGAACGTCGGGCGCGTGTTCGGAATAATGTTCGGTCCGGCAGAGTTAAGATCCGTATATCCGGAGGCGTTCGCTTACGGTGTTGACACACTATACCATTTCCGGACCGATGACCGCGACGCTCACAGTGCGGAAGAATACGCGGATACGTTAATGGAACTGTCCGACAGGATACATCCGATCCTGCTGTTGATGACGTCAACGCAGAAGGATAAGGATCTGGCGGCGTCGATCTCGGCCATGTACGGCATTGAGACCAACGAATGCACGGACCTGAGGTGGACCGGGGACACGCTCGTATGTGCCGACCGCGGTTCGGAAAGAGATGTCTGCGGAAGACTTCCGATACTGATCTCTTTGAAGTCCGGTTCTTTGCGGATGCCTGAAAAAGAGGAAGGGCGGAAAGGCACCGCGGTCATACGTCCTTTCCGATGTCACTGATTGTTCAGGGCCTTGATCCTGTCGTTCACGTCATCGATGTGCCCGTCAACCCTGACATTGGTCCACATCGCTTCGATCCGTCCGTCCTTCCCGACTATGAACGTTGATCTTATGGTGCCTTCGTACTCTTTGCCGTAGTTCTTCTTCTTGCCCCAGACCCCTGTTTCCCTCATCAGTCCGGCGTCCGCATCGCTCAGAAGTTTCATCTTGAGCCCGTACTTCTGTCTGAACCTGCTGTGTGATTCAGGTGTGTCCTTACTGACGCCTATGATCGGTATGTTCATCATCATGAACTTGGCGTAGCGTCCGTTGAAGTCCTCGGCCTCGCGGGTGCAGCCCGGGGTCCCGTCCTTCGAATAGAAGTAGATGATGTAACGCAGCCCGCTCAGTGACGAACTGTCGAAGGGCTCGCCGTTCTCATCGGGCAGTCTGAATTCCGGGAAATGGTCTCCGATATTCATCACAGCACACCTTTCACCGAAGAGCCGATGAACGGCGACATGTCCATCTCGAACATCATCACCGGATGATCTATCCCGAAATCGGTTATGACCTGCGGGGACATCTCTCCGAAGTATCCTATCTGTTTGCCGTCTGCGATAACCTCCGCGCCGCGTCCGTCTATGAACGTCCGGTATGAGCATGTCCTGAGAGTATATCCTATGCGCATCTCCCTGAGCACGGATTCCGCAAGCGATTTGGCCTCCGTGAAGGATGCCTTGGAATGCGTCGACAGGGCGCACATCCTTTTCTGGCGCTTTGCGTCAGTGACGACATCGCCGACCTCGAATATCCTCTGCGGAAGGTCGCGGTGCTTGTTCTTCACAAGTATGCGCATAAGGCTCGGCGTAAGGTATGAGCGTAAGCAGGTGTGATCTTCGGTTATAGGGTTCAGGATATCAACGAAATCGGTCACCGGCAATCCCGTGAGTTCGAACTCATCCTTCTCGGAACCGATCGTAAGGGTGGTGACCTCTGTATACCCGAGCCCGATCATTATGTCCCTGATGATCTCGGACACCCGGGTCGAGTCGCTGAGCTCCCCTACGGTCTGGGTCAGTGAATGCTCTCCTCCGAATCTCTCGAATCCGTATCCTATCGCCACATCCTCATATATGTCCACCGGGTGCATGATGTCGAGGCGCGTCGCCGGTATGGATACAGTGATGTCGTCGCCTCTGCAGACAGCGCCCATCCCCATCATCTCAAGGGACGCGGCCATGCTTTTCGCGGTGATCCTCCTTCCTAAGAATTTCCTGCAATCCTTCGCCGATATCGTCATGGATGACGGCCTCAGGTCCGGTGAGACCTTCATGGGCGCACCTGCCATTTTGACCGAGAATATCTTTCCGCCTCTTTCGGCAAGTGCGGTCGCAACAAGGTTCAGTGAACCCTTCACGGCCTTCAGGTCGGTCCCGGTGACATCGATGAAGAGATCGACGGTATCTGTGGTGACCGTGGTCAGCGAACCGTTGATTATCGGCGGGAACGAAAGCACCTCATCTTCGGAATCCAGTATCACGGGATATCTGGCGGACCCGCTCAGGAGGTGTGCGTAATCCTTCCCTTTCTCATGTTTCTCAAGTATCTCGTCAAGGTCCCATTCCTCTGTCTTTGACAGCGGAACGAACGATACGGAGTGCGGGTCGACCGCCTTGTAGACGAACGGCGGCGAGACCTTGTCCAGGTCATGTATGCCTATGGCAACCTTTGATCGTTTGCGTCCGATCGTCATGTGGAGCTTCTCCTGCATCTCCATGAGTGACCTCAGGACGGCGTCGGTGATGGTGACGCCGCGTACGACCGCACACGCTATGTACGGACGGACATCGTCCACGCTTCTGTCCACAGTGACGGTCATTTCCGTTCTTTTGACATCGTATTCCGTGATACCTTTGCTTATGCCGAGGAACGCCCTCAGGGATCTGGCCAGACCTTCGACCGAGAACAGATCGGGACGGTCGGGGAAGAATTCCACGCTCATCTCATCGGAATCGACAGTGTCGTGCATATCTGCGCCGATCAGAGGTATCCTGGAGACCAATGTCTCCTTCGGAACATCCTTCCCTATCAGGGAACACAGGTCGTGATAGTCGAAGTTGATTACCGGCATGTGTCCTTTGTAATAAACATAATGTATTAAAGATATTGGACGCGGCCGCGTACCGTCACAGCGGCCAGTGCACCCGAAAAGTAGAAGAGCGAATAAGATGGTGCGTTATGACATGACCATTAGGATAACTATATCGCAGTCAAGAGGCCAGATAGACGATCCAGAAGCGAATTACGCTAAGACGAAGATGGTCGTCGGCAATGTGGACGCCGATATTTTCATTTTTCCGGAGATGTTCCTCTGCGGATATGTCAGAACAAAAGAGAAGATGCATCTCAGCATAATCGAGGGCAGGATGCTCCCGAAATTCAAAGAGTATTCGAAGAAGAGGGACTGCGCGATAGTCTGCGGAGGCCCGCTCACCGATGACGGGAAGATATACAACGCGGCGTTCTTCATCAACGGCGATGACGTGAGGTCGTACAGGAAGATCCACCTGAGGTCTGACGCCCTCGCCCAGGAGAAAGAACTGTACTCGGCGGGGAACGAGCCTTTCTGCGTGGACCACAAAGGTCTCAGGTTCGGTCTCGCCATAAGCCACGATCTCTTCTTCCCGGAGCTGTTCAGATACTACGCGTCCAACGATGTTGACGCGGTCATCTGCATCTCCGCCGTTCCGGAGAGGATAATGGACGATTACGAGAAGCTCATCGCGGCAAGGGCGGTCGAGAATTCAATGCATATCATATTCGTGAACATGGTCGGCGAGGACCCGGGGGAGATGATGATAGGCAGGAGCAGATGGGTCTCTCCGAAAGGGAACGTAATTGAAAGCTGCACCGAGAGCAGCGACGTCCGCCAGCTGAGGATAGACGAACAGGAGATCAGGGATTCGAAGAAAGGAAGGTCCATCCTCAGCGAGGTCCGCAAGGACATAAGATTAGCATGATGAATTTGGACTCATCTCCAAAAACTTTCAAATTCTGCAATTTTTGGATCTGTTTCCAAACTTTATATTACGTCCTGAGATTTCCAATAAAGGTCTGGCACGACCGTAAGCATCGGTATGGTCGGGGTCATTCCATCAGGACGTCGGAAAAGATCGGGACCGCATAGTTCTGTATACGGATCAGCGTCCGAGTTCCTTGTGCGCCTTGCCAAGGTGTCCCGCCGCCTGCGCTGCCAGCGTGGATAATTCTCCCGCAAGCACGGTGACAGCCACGATCTCCGCAAGTTTCCCAGCCTTTCCGCTGCCCAGGCAGTCCATCATCCTCAATGCTTCAGATTGGCACGGGAGCCTCGTTCCGCCGCCGACGGTGCCCACCTCCACAGAGGGCATCCTCACCGCGATGTAAAGGTCACCGTCCGCAGATTCGCACGTGGTCATCGACAGACTTCCTTCGACGACCTGCGCCGGGTCCTGTCCGGTTGCGATATAGATCGCCGCGACCATGTTCGCCGCGTGTGCATTGGATCCCAGAGATCCCGCCATGGCGCTTCCCACGAGGTTCTTCCTCATGTTCGTTTCGACGATCGCATCAACGGACGAACGTAATTTGTCCCTGACCACCGCATCCTGGATCCGGCATTCGGCGAGGACGGTCCTTCCGCGTCCTTCTATCATGTTGATCGCAGAAGGTTTCTTGTCGGTGCACATGTTCCCGGACACCGATATCATCACCGCACCGGTCTTCTCTTCAATGAGACGGCAGGCGGCCTCGGTGGCTATCGTCACCATGTTCATGCCCATCGCATCCCCGGTGTCGTACGAGAATCTGAGGAACAGGCTGCGCCCGTTCGGAAAAGCTTCGATGTCCAGGAGTTTTCCGTGCGACGTGGTCTCCGATACGGCCTTGTCCACGGCCTTCGTGTTCTTGGCGATCCATTCCGCGACCTTTATGGAATGGTCTATCCCGTCGGTGCGGAACACCGGTGCCCTGGTCATCGCGTTCGCAATCACCCGGACATGCGCCCCGCCGGATGCGTTCATTGCGGCCATGCCTCTTGACACGGAGGCGATGAGGGCGCCTTCTGTAGTGGCCATCGGAACGAGGAACCTGCCTTTCGCATGTTTCCCGTTTATCTCGACGGGTCCTGCGAATCCGAGCGGCACTTGTGTAACACCGATCATGTTCTCAATGTTCTTCGATGCCGTCTCCGGGTCGAAGGAATATTTTGAGATATGGTCAAGCGATACTCCCGTCATCTCCTCCGCTGCCTTTCCCCTTTCTTCGACATCGCTGCGCCGGTTGCCTCTGTTCTTGATTCCGTCGGACATCGCTCATCTATTCCTTATTCCGTAAATAAAAGTTCCCTAAGAAGACACCAAAGATATAACATATCAGATGTTATGGCAGAAATGTGAATGCATCCGAGGCTAAAGCTGCAGGCATATCCGAAGAGGATTCCGCTGACCGGACGATAATAAAGATATTCCCGTTCTTTATCGTCGCGTGTTTGGTATGCGGCGTCATCCTTTCGTTGTTCGTCTACTCCCACACGATCGGCTCAGCCATGGAGGGATTCTGCATAGCATTCGTGTTCGGATTCTTCTTCTTAGGCATACTGGCCGTGTTCCTCAGGGAGAAGGGCGTGGTCCGCAGCAGGATACCGCTGCTGTTCTTCGGTATAGGGCCTCTGATCGTGGCCTTCGTAGGATATCATATCGGGATCTATCTGTCCGGTACTGATACTTTCGACTCGCTGATATTCCGTAATACGGGAGATGCGGCAAATGACCTGCTGGATATATCCGTACAGATATACGCGATAACGGCCGGTTCGATCATAGCGGCATATGGCGTCATATGCGTTGTGTCATCCTATTTCAGACAATATATAGCACGAGTCTACAAGTATCTTGGGAGACTGAAGAACGACGGCACGGATGACGGGGGAGGCAGGTTCACGCTACGGGTCTTCGATGTTCCTGAGGTGATCTTCATAGACAGAGTGGAACTGGAACCGATATACCGTGCCCGCCCGTTCCCCAAGGATGCTTTCATATCCATGGCGGTCAGCATATTCCTCCTGGACATCATGATCTGTTCGTACTTCTTCCTGAACCCGATCATGATGGATGAGATGACGATATACGAGACGATGATAATCGGGATGCTGATATCGTTCTTCATACCAGTCCTGATAATGCCGTGGTACATCACAAAGGAGAACGGAGCGAGGATAATAGGTCCGGCAAGGCCGTTCTATCTCTGGAAAGGGCTCAAGAAGAGGATGTATCAGAGCTTCTTCGCTTTCGTAATGATATTCGTCCTGATCCTCATCATGCTGCATTCCGGCAACGATGTCATCCGCGTAACATACACTTACATAGGGTATATCGCGTTCGCTGCAGCTTTGTCGGTCATATATTCCTATGTGTTCTTCAACAACTACAACGAACACATAAAAGAAGGAATAATAAAGAAGTTTAATGAGTGAGGATCACTTTTTCTTTTTGTCACGGGCGTACGAGACCAGTCCCAATAGTATCACTATCGCCACCGGCACGACCCATCCCCAAAGCTGGTCAAGTATGAACACATACGCGAGGATCAGGCCGATGATGCCTATGACGCCGTACTTCTTCAGTATCTTGCCGCCGCCGAACAACAGCATGAAAAGTACCAGGATCACGAACATCACTATGGCGCCGATCGCACCCGCGCTCAGGCCGACCACACCGTCACTGAACGAATTATTTATCCAGTCGTTCACATGCGGTTCTATGAGCCAACTTATTATAACGGGCACCGCCACGACCAGTATGACAGTGAGCACGATGCCCATTATCAACGATACTGCTGGATTTTTTTCTTTTGCTATCTTAACACCTCATTTCTTCTGAAGTTTTCCGTCCTTCTTGTGCGGGACGTAGTTAGAGTCCTGATTCTTCGCTATCTCTTTAGCTTTCTGGACCGCTTCTTCCTTCGTCTTGGTGCGCACGGTTGCCTTTGAATTCCCTTCGCCTTTTACTTGCCATCCCCCATCCGGATGAGGTGTGACATGCTGGTTCTTCCCCTTCTTTGCCGGGGCTTCGTCCTTCGCTGCCATAATAAATGAATAGATTAGCAGGTATTTATCATTGTTCGCTCGACCGGGCACTCAGGAACAGAGGTCACGACGCCTGTCATCGTTTACTCACGGGCCGCGGCACGGGGCAAAACGGTCACCCGGCAATAAGATAATACGTTCCTTACGTTATTCCAGTGCATGGCCGATCCCGCACATGAGGCTATGAGCAAAGCGAAAAGACAGGCCGAGAGCGGCAATCCCAGCGGTGCAGAGAAGACACTGGAGGCGTATCTCGCCACCGACCCGCACAACACGGAACCGAGACTCCTTCTGGCGCAGATCCTTGCTAACGATCTTAATGACAAACAGGCGGCGATCATGCAGCTCGAGATCATCATGGACCTCGAACCGGACAACATGAACGCCCTCAAGGCCCTGGTCCTGATGCTCAGGGTGGACAAAAAACAGAGAAGTGCCGCGCAGGGAACATATCTGAAACTCCTCGGAGCGTTCCCGGGCGATGTGGACCTGATGAACAGTTATGCTATTTTCCTTAAGAACCAGATGCTCGATTTTGACGGTGCCATCGAATATTACGAGAAGGCGCTTGCGATAGACCCCGGGCGGTCCGAGATACATTACAACTACGCCATCATCCTTGTGAAGGAGAAGAAGGAATACTTGGCGGCCAAGGAGCACCTGGAAGAGGCGGTCCGGCTTGATCCCGACAACCGCAATGCACAGAAAGGTCTTGACATCCTGATAAGGAAACGTTTCAGGAACGGAGAGCCCAAGAGGGGCCTGCTCAGGCGTTAATCACAGTTAGTTCCCGGTATCGGCGTCTTCCCGTAAAAAGAAATAAATAAGTTAACAATGTAAACTTTTTTCGAGGCAACAACAATGAAGCTGGAAGGATCTAAAACAGAGAAGAACCTGCTGGACGCGTTCGGCGGCGAAAGCATGGCCAGGAACAAGTATGACTATTTTGCATCGCAGGCCAGGAAGGAAGGGTATGAACAGATAGCCGAAATTTTCACGGAGACCGCTCTGAACGAGAAGGAGCACGCGAAACTCTGGTTCAAACAGCTGCACGGAGGGTGTGTCCCCAAGACCACGGACAATCTCAAGGCCGCGGCGGCGGGAGAGAACTACGAGTGGACCGACATGTATGCGCGCATGGAGAAAGAGGCCCGCCAGGAAGGTTTCAAGGAGATCGCGGACATGTTCGCGGGCGTCGGCAAGGTCGAGAAGGAGCACGAGGCACGTTATCTGGCACTTCTCAGCAACATCGAGAAGGGCATAATCTTCAAGAGAGATAAAGTGGTCATTTGGAAGTGCCGCAACTGCGGGCACATACACGTGGCCGAGACCGCTCCTGAAATGTGCCCTGTGTGCGGCCACGTTCAGGCGTATTTCGAACTCCGCGGCCAAAACTACTAAACGGGGGCACGCCCCCTTTAAAATTTATTTCAATCTGACCGTTTCAAGGTTCATCGGAGCCTTTGTCTCGATGTTGAATTTCTTATAGATGGATGAGGCAAGGTCTGAACACTTCCTGTCGTCCCCGTGACCTATGATGATCCTGTCCGGTTTAGGATCGAGCGACGCGATGTATTTCATCAGCTGCTTCCTGTCAGAATGTCCGGAGAAACCGTCCACCGTCTCGCGGTTGATCTTCACTTCAAGATTGACGGGCTTACCTTTCTCATACAGCGTTATGTCTGTGCGGCCCTTCTGTATCGTTCGGCCGATGCTCCCTTCGGACTGATATCCGACGAAGATCAGCCAGTTGTCCGGGTTGTCGGCCCACGCCTTGAAGTATTCCATCACGGGTCCGCCCGCCATCATACCGCTCGTCGCCAGTACGATGCATGGATCCGGAGAGTGGCAGATCTCCTCTCTCATTGCCGCCGTCTCCACACGCTTGAATATCGGCGAAAGGAACGGATTCTCGTTCTGCTGGAATATCTGCGTCCTGAGCTGGCTGTTGAGGTATTCCGGATGCGCCGTATGGATCGCGGTGGCCTCCCAGATCATACCGTCCAGATAGACGGTCAGCGGGTCGAGGCGTCCGGTGCGGATCAGTTCCTCTATGACGAGCATGACCTCCTGGGAACGGCCGACCGCGAACACCGGGATCAGGACCTTCCCTTTCTTCTCGGTCGCCTGCACCAATATGTCCCTCAGTTCCTTGGATGCGTCGATCCTGCTCGGCTGCATGTCGCTGTGTCCGCCGTACGTCGATTCGATGACAAGGGTCTCGAGTCTCGGGAAACGGTTGTTGGCCGCGTTGAACAGCCACGTCTTCTCGTATTTCGTGTCGCCGGTGAACGCCACATTGTGCAATCCGTCACCTATATGGAAATGGGCCATCGCCGACCCTAGGATGTGGCCGGCGTTGTGGAACGTCAGCCTAACGTCCGGCGATATATCCGTCGTCTCATTGTACTTCAGGGTGATGGTGTTCATAATCTCCTGCCTGATGTGGGATGCCTCATACGGCGCCTTCTTGGCCTCCCCGTACGTCAGTTTTATGTAATCCAGCTGAAGCAGCGCCATAAGGTCCCTGGTGGGCGGAGTGCAGTACACCGGTCCGTCGTAACCGTATTTGAAAAGTACCGGAAGGATGCCGCAGTGGTCCATGTGCGCGTGGGTTATCACCACGGCATCAATATCGCTGAGCGGCTGGATCTCCGGGACGGAGAAATACGGCACGGCATCGTTGGCGGGATCGATCCCGCAGTCTATCAGTATCTTGGATTCGCGTGTCTGAAGGAGTGCTGCGCTCCTGCCGACCTGACGGAATCCGCCGAGTGCCGTCATCCTGACCCACTGTTCCCCCTCGAGTACCGGCCGGGCTATCTTCCTGCCGACGCGCTTGAGCATATTGTTTCTCTCTTCCCTGTTCAGGCGCAGGTATCCCCGCACATCGGAGACGGTCTTGGACGGTATGGGTGGGGAACGTATCACCTTCACGTTCCACCCCGTCTCTTTCTTCAGGTCGTTCAGGAGCTGCCCCTGTTTTCCGATCACGATGCCGGGATGGACGGCCTCTATGGTCGCCTCCCCGGTCTCATATTCAAAGAATATGTCGGTCATCTGCGCATCTTCGGGGACCATCTCCCTGATCTTCTTCTCAACATAATCTGAATCGGCCAGGACCGAGGGGTCCGGGCGTATGGCCACGCGTTTCCTGAGACCCTGCGCAAGCTGTTTCGCGATGTTCGGGTTCTCGGAGAACTTCTCAAACTCTTTGGTGTACACTACGACAAGCGGCCCCTCGAACTCGATGAACGATATGGTGAGCTCCGGGGGTATTATTCTGTGTACTTGTTCTCTCAGGTTATCGAAAAGCCTGTCCGTGTTCATACTGTATCACTTACCAATGGGTTTTAAAAGAAATGATTTGAAAATGATTTAGTTCGGATATCTGAATCCGAGCTCTGCGGCACGCACCCTTATCTCCTCTTCGGGGATCTCGCGGTACCCTTTCTTGTCTATGATGGAGATCAGCATCCCGTCACCGCTGGCACTGTCCCTCCTTATGGAGGAGTTCAGCGCGGATATCGCAAGTTCGACGGCGTATTTCTCGGAAAGGTCCTTTTTGAAACCGCCCTCAAGCACACCCATCGCGAACGGTGAACCGGAACCGGTCGACACCCAATCGTCCTCGATGTACCCTCCGGCGGCATCTATGCTGTAAGCGTGACCGCCCGTGCTATCGTATCCGGCGACGATGAGACCAAGATAGAACCCCTGGCGGATGACGTTGGAGACCAGCGTCGCCGCGGCGTTCACTGTTATATTGGCGCCCTTTTTGATGTTGTAAAGTGCGACCTCGCTCTGGATGTAACGCACCATCAGCTGAGCGTGGCCCACGACCCCGGCGATGGTCATCCCGATGTTGTCCGAGATCTTGTAGACCTTCTGCACCTGGCTGTGGGCGATCATGTTCCCCATGGTCGCCCTGCGTTCGGATGCGAGGACCACTCCGTCCTTGTACTTTATACCCAAGGTCGTCGTTCCGGTATTGAGATTTTCTGCAGTTGTCATTTTAATGTCTCCCGTAAACATAATGTTGAAAAGGAGGATGTCCCTGACATCTATAGTTTCACCATGCATTCATCACTTAAAAGGTTTTTTGTTCGGAATGGAAAAAAGACCAAACCAACCTGAGAAAAAACAGGCAGAGCTATCTGATGCCTTATTTTTTGATAGCCTGTATGATTTGATATTTTATCATCTTTTTATATATGCTGTTCATTATAATTCCGTAGAGGTTGCGATTCCCGAAGGGGTCGGGTCCTTGTAGGAACCACCAGAAGAGGTTTAGTGCCAATCAATTTCGATTGAGATCCGGTCTCCGCAGACCGATATTCTGATGGTAATCACAATCGTGCAATCACCTTCTATCGGGTCGGTCCCGGATTCGCCAAAGGGGTAGCTCGGCGGATTCCGGGCTTACCTTTCCGACGATACAGTATATGCTGTATTAGCATAATGGTCTAGGCAATTCCACAACTGACACATTTCTCATCACAAAGAGTTCGTCCAGAAATTGATTTTTTACACCTAAAAACCACTCAGACGCATTTTGATATGGAACCTGTATCTGAAGGATCAAATCGGAATTGTCGAAGGCAGTTTCCGAAATTATGCGATCAATCAGGAATGCTAACCGGCAGAATTGATGATAAATTCCGCGTGTCCACGACATTTGTCCTGTGGTAGACACAGATGGATTTCACGCACGGCCGTCGTACCGGGCGAGATATCTTTCCACTAGGACGGCCAATCCGATCCCCGCAAGGATGCCCGTGATCACGCGGACGGAAAGAATGTCCGCGCCCGTGATGTGTTCTGCGGCCCAATCGACGGCCGCCGTCATTATCAGCAATATTGAAAGATACAGCATCCTTTTGTCTATGGTACGTTTCCTGAGCAGTGTTGCGGCCATCAAAAGGCCAATGAAGAATCCTGCCAGGATGGAGAAGTCCCTCGCACAGACCGCCATCTGCGATCCGTTCAGTATGAATGACCGCGACTGCATCTGATGGCACAGGATATCGCCGATCGCATACGTGATCCCGGGTATCGGGTTCGATGATGTCCAGAGGTTCCAGTGGTCCATTATTCCCGCCGTCCCGTCAAGATGCGTGAAGTATCCGTATGGTTCAAGGAACGGCGTCACCATCAGTATGAACAGCAGCGCGGCCGAGACGGCGATCAGTATGCTCCTCACGGACCAGGTGTTCACGTCTGATGGAACGTGTTCCGCATATTTCAGATGCTCAGTCCAGAGAATATTGCGAACACGATCAGTGCGGCGGGCATCATGATACCGAAACGGTACGTGACATTCAGCACGCCCCCCTTGTTCACGAGATATGATGTCAGTACGGCGATCAGCAGCGACAGTTCTATCAGATAGACGGCCAGGACGACGGACACGCTGCCTTGGCCTGCAGTGCCGACAACCGACGACAGCGGCTTCAGGAGGACTATGCTCAGGCCCATTATCAGCGGGGCGAACACGACGGCGGTGGCGTTCATCATGTCGGTCATGTTCTTCAGCTTGTTCCCGATGCCCTTCTCCACGGACGCCCGGTCCTGGACCTGGTGGCCGACGCTGACCGCAAGCCGTCCCGCCTCCCTCGTGTCCTTGACGGATGCTTCGTATATCTTAACGTAAACGTCTGCGGTGCCGGTCGAGTACGGCGAAAGGCAGGAATACAGGGTCCAGGCCGCATCGCCCCTGGACATCATCATCGCACGGCCGACCGTTGATGCAAGGGACGTCTCCTTCCCGCTTTTGAGGGCACGGACCACGGCCGTCTCGAAGTTCTCCCCGGCAAGGAGGCGGTTCCCAAGGTCGAACAGCAGATGATCTAGCGCGACGGCCGTCCTTTTCTTTCTCTTTTCCGCGGTCATGCGCGGACACGCCAGCAGGAAACTGAACAGACCCATGGGCACGGCCGTTATCAGTATTGCGTGAAGCGTATCCGTTCCGCTGAGGTACAGGATCAGGAACGCCGGCACCGAGGCAATAAGCGGTAATGCGTAGACGATCTCATCCTTCCACGGACGCTTCTCGGTGAACGGGTTGCCGCTCACCACTGCCGCCACGACCGTTGTTACGATCCCTGGTATCGCGATCAGCGTTATGAACGCAACGGTCCCGGTGCTCAGTACTGATGCGGAGAACAATCCCCCTATGCTCAGCATCGGCACTATCGACATCAGTATCATGGGGACCATCACGCCGAGCCCGAAGATCATCATGCACGGATTGTTCAATCCTGAACCATAAGATTCTCCGAGCTCTTTGAGCCCGGTCAGTGATATGTTCTCCGCATCCCTTATCATTCTCTTCCGTTCATTCTGGTCCTTCGATCCGGATGCGGAGATCATCATATGGAGTCCTCTTCTGAACGGTGCGAGCTCCTTGCCCATGAGCGACATGGCCGAGTTCAGTCCGTCACACATGTCCGGCACTATCCTGAGGTCCGTGTTCCTGACTATTCCTGAGAACAGTTTTGCGGACAGTCTCGGACCGTTCTCTGCAACATCCCTGACAGCGGATTCCAGGGACTCCCCGGACCTTATCCTGACGGCCATCATGCCTATGACCGTCGAGGACTCGTTCATCAGTCTCTTGGCGTCGTATCCTTTACGTCTGGTCCCGGCCATGACGTATACGGCCGCGGGCATCACTATGATCAAAGGAATGAATCTTAACGTACCGCCGGGTCCGCTGAGGAAGAACATCATCAGCAGGACCGATGCGGATACCGCTGCTGCTGCAGCGGTAAGGTGTCTGCGCCGAATCTCACTGATGGATGCCATTGTATCTACCGAACCACTGTATGAATGCGTTCACAATGCTGTCTGGGTCTGTGTTACCGACCTTGAGTTCTTTAGAGACTATCTCGTTGGACATGGATATCCATTCCGGTCCGCAGTAGTCCTTTCCGCTCGTCTCGGAGACGGACGCAAGGAATGACCGTATCCCGGCGCGTATGCTGATATCGGAGATGATGTCATCCCTGCTCATGGACGACGTGTTCATTATCCGTCTGATCACCGGCGATCCCAGGAAATCATCCGAAAGACGGCCGCCGGAGAACGCAGGCACGAACTCCCCGGGCCTGTCGGACGTTGAGACGATCTCCGTCACAGTCCTTATGTTATCGGCGTTCTCCCTGGACCGATGCGTTCCCACGGTGACGATTATGTCGGTGGTCATGAACGCTTCCGGCGTTATCCCCATATCATGAACGACGCGTTCATACACCGATCTCGCGGAATCTCCGTGTATCGTCCCCATTATTGAACTGCCGGCTTTCCCGGCGCGCATGCTCTGATACAGCGTCCTCGCCTCGTCACCTCTTACCTCTCCCAATATTATGGCCGACTCCCCGAGCCTCAGGGAGACCCTCAGTGCCTCGTCCGACCTGGTCAGCGCATCACCTTCACCCCTGTCGTCTATCAGCATTGATTGGATCTTGTAGCCCATCTTCCTCATCTTCTCGCACGGAAGTTCCATGGTGTCCTCGATGGTCAGTATCCTCTGCGACAGCGGGAACTCGAACATCAGGGCCGAAAGCAGTGAGGTCTTCCCGGACCCGCGCGCACCGTTTATCAGGAATGTCGAGCGCATATCGACCATGAACGACAGCAGCCCTGCCGTCCACGCATCCATGGTGCCGTTGGAGACCAGTCTTGCAAGGGTCCACGGACGTACGGAATGCTTGCGTATGGCGACGGCGTCCCCGAGCGGGCTCATCGGATATCCGATGACGGTCGCCCTGGCGTCGTGTCCTCCTATGTCAGTCTCCAGTATGGGCGACGATTCGCAGAACGGGAGCCCGCTCTCCCGTTTCAGACAGGATATCAGGTTCTGGACCTCCCGTCTGTCGACGATCAGGTTCGTTCTGCACCGGAGATGCGAGTTGAATCCGTGCACTTCGTTCAGCGTCACGTGTATGCGGTTCTTCTCGCACGGCGCGTCTATGTAGATGTCCTCGATGCGCCGGTCGGAGAGGAGGAGATCGAATATCCCGAGCCCCATGGTGTACCTGTACACTGTCTCCGACATACGGTCCAGGACGGAATCCATCCTTCCGAGGTCTCCGGAACACATCCTTTCTATATGGTCCGACCTGGACGTCAGCCAGCCTCTTGCACGGCTCAGGATGTTCTGTCTGCTGGGTTCCTCGTCCCCCTTCAGGAACGCGGTCCTGATGTCGTCGATCATCCTGCAGATCATGCTGTTAGTGATGTCGTCGTACTGGTACTCCTCCGGCGTAAGGTTATATTCGGTCTGTCCGTCAGACGATATGCCGACGGTGACGTCCCCGCCCGGGACGGCATACGATTCAATGATCTCCAGTTCATTCGGATGTCCTATGAGCCAGCAATCCGAATACAGAGGTTTGGAACGGCTGTTCGCAGAACATATCCTCGGCAGACTCCTCAGTATGTTCGGGACCTCCGTACGTTCTGTGTATGCGTCGGGATCCGCACCCCCATCCGTCACTTCCGCCGCTTCCGTTCCTTCTTCGAGGACCTCCGGAATAGTATCATCATCCTGACGGTCCAGCAGTTCGCCGTAATCGTCGTCCTCGATCTCCCTTATCTTCGCTTCCTTCAGGATCGTGACCATCCTCAGACCTCCGTAAGGCTGAATGCGGCCTTCGCCGCATTCTTTTCCATCTCGTCAAGCGCGTACTCTATCTGTTCTATCGAACGGTATGTATGCATCACGCATTCGCCGCATCTTTCATCTGCGGGATCGAAATCGTTCAGTACCGAACGTATGCGGCCGATGTCAGGTTCCGGGAAGTCCGACCATGCCTCCTTTATCAATTTCGATGCGGAGCGCGAGCAGATGGAACATCTCTTCGAGACGTTCTTCTCATCACATACGGTCCTGGCGATTCGATCTATATTGGACAGGCTGTTAATGACGGTCACGGCATTCCCAAAATATTCGGTGTCCTTCCCGGACCTCAGGACTATCCTTTCCGGTTCGCCTTTGACATTTATGAGGGAACATATGCAGACGACGCATTCCCTGCTTCCCATGTCATGCGTATGACCGCACTCTGAACAATCTACCGAAAGCCGGCCGTTCTCCATTGTGCATTCCGCCGCGGTCCTTTTCCTGACCTTCGAAGGAAGTTTCAGTTTCATCGGAAGTTTTATTTTCATGTTCCTTCGATTTTCGTTCAAAGGATATAAAGCCGGAATATTACAGTTAAGCTAACTCAGTTTTTTTGATACCGTTTACCGCCGCACGACAGTGCTGCCGCGCCGTACGGCCGCAGCCATTCTGAATAGGGCTCGGAGATGAACGAGGGCGCGGTAATGGAGAACATCGCGGCCGACATGCTAGCGAAGCAAGGATACGGTATATTCTATTTTGAGAAGAACGGAACGTCGGAAACGGAGTTTCACTTCTTGGTTTGGTAAGTTTTCACTTCCTGGTTTGGTAAATGCAGGTGACATTCCGTTAAGCTGCAGCAATACATTTCAGCATCGCGTCTTGGATGGTGTTGAACACCATCCCATATTCGTTGCGGTGTTCATGCGGTCCATGAATGAGAAGTAATCACCCAATGCAGGGAAATGAAGCCGTGACAGACCCAGAAGGGAAAGTGAGTGCGAAAAGAAGGACGTGAACGCACTGCCGGGATCCGGCAGCAGGACGTAGTTTTTTATGTATTGCTGGCGGATAGAGACGTTAAAAATGTTTATATAATGTATATACATACCTTGTTCCATGGGAACATTCATCCAGAAATGGGGCAACAGCAACGCCGTGCGCATTCCGAAGAACATACTCATAACGGCCAACATGAGCGAGAATGATGAGGTGACCATAACTGCCGCAGAGAATGAGATCATCATCCGGAAGGAGAAAAGGCACAGGACATTCTCTGAGAGGACGGAAGGATACGCCGGGAAATATGAGATAGAGGAGTTGGATTCTTCTTCTGTCGGAAAGGAGAGGTTCTGGTGAGTTACAAAGCATCTCAGGGCGATCTGATATGGTTGGATTTCGATCCCCAGACCGGACACGAGCAGAGGGGACGCAGACCCGCCCTGATAGTGTCCAATAACGATGCCAACCGTTTCCTTGACCCGATGGCCATGGTATGTCCTGTCACGTCAACTGACAAAGGATACCCCACACGTGTCAAGTTGGACGGCAGGACCAAGTTCAGCGGATCCATCATGTGCGAACAGATGCGGGCGTTCGACCTCAGGGCAGGGAATGCGGAATTCATCGAGAAGCTCCCTTACGATCTGATGCACGAGGTCGCAGACATCCTTTACGGAATGATAGAGATCACGGGACCATGATGCGCGTCTAGTCACCGAATTGTTGACTTCACATTCAATGTTCCTGAAATTCACGAACGGAGAAACATAGTGAAGAGAACCAGCGGATCAGTCGCTGCATCGTACCGAAAATGAAAGATACCTCCGCAGCGTTAATCGGAACATGGAAAGGAACGGATTCACTTATCGGACGGAATTCGGACCCGTGACGATATTGGATGACGGGAACGGGAAGATAACTCATCTTTTCTTTTCGAATAAGGTTGTTGATTTTCCCGTAAGGACATTCGAGTCGGACATAATAAAGAAGGCCGGGACGGAACTGGAAGAATACCTCAGCGGGTCGCGCAGGGTATTCGACATCCCGATGAGCCCGCAGGGCACCGGATTCCAGCTGGAGGTATGGAAAGAGTTGTGTAAGGTCCCGTACGGAAAGACGGTGACATACAAGGAACTCGCCGTCCGCATAGGCAGACCGAACGCCGCACGCGCGGTGGGCATGGCGATGAACCGCAACCCCATCGCGATAATCGCACCATGTCACCGCGTCATAGGTTCCGACGGGAGCATGACAGGTTTCGCCTACGGCGTGGACATGAAAGAAAAACTCCTTAAGATGGAAGGCACGATATGATCGATCACCTTTCCGTTGACGGTCATATGAAATAGAAGATCAAAGGAGTGAAGAAAGGGACCTGATACTTTCAGCGTTCTTATTCCCGATCCTTGCCCCTTTCCGTTCCAGGAACTTCCATCCGTTCTTTTCGAACACGTCTATGAATTCCGGACTTGTCACCGCCAGGGTGTTGCGCGGCAGCGATCCGCCGGCGATGAGTATGCGCATCATGTCCTTCGGAACGAATACCATCGTCATATCGAAGGATCGGGACATCACCTTAAGTCTGCCGGCGTAATCGGTCCTGGTCTGAAGTTCGGCATATCCTGCGGAGGTATCTGGTGCGTTCGAATATTGAGAAATGACGCGATCCCCGGATATAAGACCGTATCTCCCGGATATCAGCGCCAGTGAAACGTCATGTCCGTCCGACAGGGACCGTTTCAGATCCAGGACCTCCCTGACCCTGCCGCCGAGGATCTCTTCGGCCTTTCCCTCATCTTTCAGGAAGACCGTGCCGTCGTTGGTCACAATGAGTATCCTCATGTTCTCTTCATTCCGGAGAATCTGTAGGCTATGCTGCAGTTCCCTTCATGGGACACCATGCACGGCCCCATCGGCCGATTGGGATTGCATGATCTTCCGAACATCTGGCACTCTTCAGATCTTATAAGTCCACGGAGCACCTCGCCGCACCTGCACCCTTTCGGTTCATCCTCCACCCACGGAACATTCTTCAATATGTCCTCGTGTACCTTCGAAGCGTCGCTGTCTTCGAACTCATCTTTTATCGACAGAGCGCTCTTCGGGATCGTCGGGAATCCGCGCCACATCCTGTCCTCGGTACCGAACGTCCTTCTCATAAGCTCTTGTGCCTTGACATTCCCTTCCGGCTTTACAAGGCGAGTGTATTCATTCTCGACATCCGTTCGTCCTTCTGATATCTGTTTCACCAGCATGTACGACGCCATCAGCAGGTCAAGGGGTTCGAAGCCCGCGACGACCTGCGGCATATCATATTTCGAGGAGAACGGTTCGAATATCCCCAGTCCCGTGATGACCGCCACGTGGCCGGGCTGTATGAAACCTTCCACCTTGATCTCGCCCATGCTCAATATGGCCTCCAGGGCCGGCGGCACGATCCTGTGGCAGCTGAACACGCTGAAGTTCTCAGGGACGCCTTTGTTCAGGGGCACCGCGGTCGTCGGTGCGGTCGTTTCAAACCCGACCGCCATGAATACGACATCGTTCTTCTGGGCCTCGGCCATTCTGACAGCGTCCTCGATCGAATACACGATCCTGACGTCGCACCCGTCCGCCTTGGCGCTGTCGAGCGAGCCGATCGTCGTCGGGACCTTCATCATGTCGCCGAACACGCATACCGTCTTTCCCGCTCTTGCCAGAGTTATCCCTGCGGCGATCTCGCGGCTCGTAGTCACGCACACCGGACACCCGGGGCCCTGGCGTATCTCCACGCCGACATCGGCGAGGAGTTCCTCCAGACCGAATCTGACCATGGTGTCCTGATGCGTCCCGCACACATGCATGAAACGATGTTCCCCGCCGATCTCCCTGATCGACCGCAGTATCCTTTCCGCCGTTTCCTGATCACGATATTTGAACATCTTATTCACCGAACGTCAGTTAAACTCAAAGATCATCCGATATAATCCATTGAGCCATGGACAACCTTTCCAGTAGTCACTGCCTCATAGGCAAGAGAGTATTTTCTGGAGAGTTCCTCTTTGAATTCTTCCGGAGTATATACGATGATATCTATAGGAATATCAGAGTCGTAAAGTGCCAGCCTCGCCTCGGCACCGCCGATGAAACTGTTCTCGTCAGAATCTTTCACAACGAGTATATCCAGATCACTGTCGTCATTCGCCGTTCCGCGGGCCACGGAACCGAACACGATCATGAGGTCCGCCTCTATCTTGCGCTTTGCCGTATCAATGACCCTTTCAGCCCCGTCGTAATCGAACATATCATCATCACGTCTTTCAGATGGTCAAAGGTATATAAAACAGTCATGCGGTCATCGCCGTATCCGGTAAGTAAGTCCCATTTCTTTCCGGATCGCGGACCGCCGTGCGGCATATAATTATAAATGTGCACGGCAACTCTGTATTTACAGTGATAGGGCATGGCGGCACAGTCTTTCAACGAGATGCTGGAGATAGACACTCCCTAGAAAGCGGCAAGGTTGGTCGCAGCGTACGAGGCCGCAGAAAAGAGAAGGCCTCCGGTATTCACCGGAAAGAGCGTATTCGACGAGCTTAAAGAAGGGGAAGCATACCTAAGCGACCATCCCCTATGACCGTACAGACATACAGCCCGTAGCACCTCGTTGTTACACAATGCCAAAAAGGTATCTTCGTCAATTCTATCTTTCTCCGAGGGTTTGCCCATTTGGATGGCCAGTTCGGACATGCCTTACGTTGTTTGCGGTTCGAGAATACGGAAGAATAAGAGGACCAGAGCCGACGATATTGCCCAGACGGTAGTGGAGAACGGGGAAAGATTGGGAAAGAGGAATGGGCTGAGCAGAAGGGAACACACTGCTGGTATTCAGATGATGGCCTTTCCTGCTTTTTATGACGTTATTGATTGGATTATCTGGGCCACTTCTGGGCCACTTCTGGGCCAAGTTCATGTTCTGACGGGTTTACTTACAAACCCACTTACCAGATCTGTCGCTGCCCATCCTTGTTATAAATCCTTTTTCGGTCAAAGACGACAATGCCCTCTTGACCGACCTTTCCGACACCCCGGATGAAGTAGAGATATTTTTTATCGTCATTGTGGGTTCGCCACATATCATCGCATACACTCTCGACTCGGTACCGGTCATCCCCACGACATCCGGTACCGATGTCTCCGCAGTACCATTTTTGGTTCTTTCTTTCACTTGCTCTCTGAAGAATGTTACAATGAAGTCGATACCGTCCTCTTTGATTTCCGGGTGAGGAGATCCAGATTCCACGCACAGCCTTTGCATCTTCTTTATGCCTGTGCCGAAACTCTCTATCATACCAGCCGCTTTGAATGCGGGAACGATTGCTCTGTTACGGATCATGGAGCGTCCGGACATTATCTTATCCATATCCATTCCCCAGGGAAGCATCCCCGGGGAGAGGAATTCTATTTTGTCATCATAGACGGAAACGAACGATGCGCTTCACAGAGCACATTCCGGCGCTGAGGGAAACCTGTGAAAGAATGTTGTACGAACTCGAACGGTCCTGAATCGTCGGCGGCCCTCACAGAGAGTTCACACAATATTCTGTGCTGATCTTTCTTATCTTCCTTTGCATTCTTTTAGAAGAACTACAAAAGAAGGTATTTTGCGTTGAATCTTGAACAGAATGTTAATTTTTCATAAAACATGGTCATTTTCTCTGTTACGGGTTTACACAATTCACGAGAGTTTACACCTGAGTTTGATGTTATGAAAAATCATTCTTTTCAACATTCGAATATAGAATTCATTTTGAAACCGCGTCCGACGCATAACAATAGAACAGATAGTTTTATCATCACAAAACATATGGGAGAATAAGTGATAGGATGACCAAATCTGTAGACATAACGGACGATCAGATGAAGGTCATGCTGATGTATGCTGAAACTAAGAGCATGACAATAGCAGATCTTATAGAGAGCATTGTGGAACAGATAGAGGACGAACTCGATGCAAAGACTGCAGACGAGGCACTCGATGACCTTGAGAAGAATCCCGGCACGATGACCCACGAAGAAGCGATGAGGGAGCTTGGGTTCAGATGACCTATCGCGTGGTCTACAAGACATCCGTGATAAAGTACCTTGGAAAGATGGATCCTCAAATATCGTTGAGGATAATGTCCTGGATAGAAGAGAATCTGGCCGGATGCAGAGACCCGAGGATCACGGGGAAAGCATTGCACGGAACCCATGCGGGAACATGGAGATATCGCGTCGGTGATTATCGTGTGATCGCCGAGATCAGAGATAAGGAACTGATAATCACGGTGATCGATGTCGGTCCGAGAAAGAACATCTACAGATGATCTTTGGAATGCCCCGCTGAAGGGTCCCGTCGGGATCAGTCGCCGATGATCTTCAGAGATTTTATCCTGCACGTTTCCCCGGCGGTCACTTTCACATTCCCGCCGCATTCCGGACACGATAGTATGGGGATCGTGTGCTCGTGGTAATCGCTCTCGAAAGTTTTCGCAGGACCGTCGTATCCGCATGACGAACATAAAAGACGGACATTCTCGTGTTCGATGACCAGGACCGAACCTTCAAGCTGAGTGTCCCTGGTCATCACTTCGTACGCGAACCTGAGCTGGTCCTCTCCCAGGCTCGTTAGGTCGCCGACCACCAGGACCATCTCCTCGACCGAAGAGACGTCATGTCTCTCGAGTTCCTCAAGAGCGGCCCGGATGACGCTTGACATGATGGCGACCTCGTGCATACCGTCCCAATCCTTGTACGTGTATTAAACACTGTCCGGAAAGAAGCGGATGCGCCGGGGCAGGCGTGCTTCGCCAAACGGACGCGCGGAGGTCTTGTGCAGGTGTATCGCACACAACATAAGGAGAATGTTCTCGCAGGGGGTGAAGTTATGAGAGACTCCCATCAGCCGATCAATGCAAAAATTTATACGCGCCATTGGTCTACGTATTCGCAATGGTATCGGTATTCATAGAGTGTGATACCGACTATGGTCTGAGGGGAGCACAGTCTGTAGGAATGTTGTTCAACGGGGCAGTCGGTAAAGCTAATAAAGGCGTACATTCAGCTTTGCAGAGATCAACATCTCGTTCTTTTTTGCTGTCGATTTTAGAACAATTATCTGATACCAAAGCGCCCGCATACTTTTCTGGTCGTAGTTCCGCGCGGACGCAAGCCACGATCCGAACTCATACAGATCATAATCAAAAACAGCTCCGGCGGGATCGCCGTGAGACCGTCAAGAACGAAATGAATGTCCAGCCGGAGTGCTGCATGGCGGCACCGGCCTCATCCGAGGGATTGGAAAAACAAACATCTTGGGTCCAACAGAAAATAGAGAGAGATTGATATGAAAGCCGAATCCAGCAATCCCGCGAAGGGATTTAGAAAGACGCAGAAGACCGAAAGAACTTCGGTCCGTTCGGCGTCATCAATGAAGAAGGCGCCGGTCGTCCTTATGATAACGTTGATGTTGACGGTGTCCATGGCCGGACTACTGTCGACCAACGTGTTCGACAACAGCGGCAATGATGCGTCGACGCCGTCGACGTCATGGGATGGGTCTTCCACGGCCCCGTTCCCAGGCGACGGTTCAACTCCCGCCACTGCGTACCAGATCTCGACAGCGGAACAGCTGGCGTATCTCGCGGTCTCGGTCAACGCCGGGAATCCATATGCAGGCAAATATTTCGTCCTTACTGCAGATATCAAACTCAACAGCGACGATGACCTCGCCCACTGGAACGTTTGGAGCGACGGACTCGGCCCGAAGAACGTATGGACACCAATAGGAAACTATTCCAACCCCTTCAACGGTAATTTCAACGGTATGTACGCGGGCGTGTCCCACGTGATCTACGGAATCTACATTTCCACCGATCAAGATTACCAAGGTCTCTTCGGTTACATAGACTCAGCCGGTTCTATATCTAACGTCGGAGTGGAAAAAAGTTACATCAAAGGCAACAACTGGGTCGGCGGTGTGGGCCAGGGACGCTCGGCAGACGTCACGATCACTAACTGTTACAACACCGGCAACGTCAGCGGTAACAATGATGTCGGCGGCGTGGTCGGAATTTTGGGCGGTAGCATTACGAACTGTCGCAACACCGGCAACGTCAGCGCCTCCACGTTTGTCGGCGGCGTGGTCGGACAAACCTCAGGCGGACTGAATGTCACTATAACTAACTGTTACAACACCGGCAACGTCAGCGGTACCGCCAGTATCGGCGGCGTGATCGGCGGCATAGCTTCCACCAGCATCGTTACGAACTCTTACAACACCGGCAGTGTGACCGGCACCATTGACTCTGTCGGCGGCGTGGCAGGGTACACGGCCACAGACACCACTATAACAAACTGTTACAACACCGGCGGCGTGGTCGGCGGCGCCTATCGCGATACCGGCGGCGTGGTCGGTATACTGAACACCGGCAGCAGTGTAACGAACTGTTACAACACCGGCAGCGTGACCGGCTCTGGCACAATAGGCGCTCTGGCCGGATCGAACTCCGGAACAATAGGTAATTGTTACTATTTAGATCTCGGATTGATACCGGTCGGCACGGGGACCGTGTCAAACTCCAGTGTCTTCAACTCCAACGGTACACTTACTAACCCGGTGACAATAAACACAGTCCAGTACGGCGTCCTGACCGACGCGCTCAACGCATGGGTCGCATCGCAGTCCACCGGAACGTATCAGAACTGGGACGGCAGTCCGTTCCCGACGCTCACGAAGATATGGGATGGTTCCATAGCGTCAACTTTCGCGGGCGGCACGGGAACGATAAACGATCCGTATCAGATAGCGAACGGTGCGCAGCTGGCGTACCTGGCCACACTTGTCAACGACGGAGCGGGCGACGACGACTCTGTGTATTACGTCCTGACCGATAACATCTATCTCAACAGCACGGTCAACTGGGCCAATTGGGACGCAACGACAACGTCCCTGAATAGCTGGACCCCGATCGGTGACAACCACACGTCCAACTCAAGCTCTCGATTCTCCGCAAACTTCGACGGACGGGGTTTCGCCGTGTTCGGAATATATAACGATATAATAGGCGAAGACGGTCTTTTCGGATATGTTAACGGTGGCAGTATAAGCAACGTCGGAGTGGAACAGAGTTATCTCAGCTCTTCCATTCATACCGGCGGCGTGGTCGGATGGTTGAACACGGGCATCATAACAAACTGTTACAACACTGGCAGCATCTACGGTTCCACTCATACCGGCGGCGTGGTCGGATGGGCCAACGGTAGCGTTACGAACTGTTACAACACCGGCACCGTCAGCGGCAGCGGAACCAACGTAGGAGGTGTGGTCGGTTGTCTGATGACTGGTGGCATTGCAACGAACTGTTACAACACCGGCACCGTCAGCGGCGGCGGAAACAACGTAGGAGGTGTGGTCGGATATTCGTTCACCAATCTAACTATTACGAACTGTTACAACACCGGCACCGTCAGTGGTAACGGAACCGTCGTAGGAGGTGTGGTTGGATATCTTCAGAGCGGCAGCGCCACGAACTGTTACAACACCGGCAGCGTGGTCGGATTGGGCGACAGCGGCAGCAACGACGGTGTCGGTGGCGTGGTCGGATTGGGCGGCAGCGCCACGAACTGTTACAACACCGGCAGCGTCAGCGGTAACGGAAAGTACACAGGAGGTGTGGTTGGAAATACGTCTTCTGGCAGCAGTGTAATAAACTGTTACAACACCGGTGCCGTCAGCGGAAGCAGTGCTGGCAGCACGTATACCGGAGGCGTGGTCGGAAATATGACTATTGCCTGCATGGTAATAAACTGTTACAACACCGGTGCCGTCAGCGGAAGCACAGTTGGTAGCATTTTAGCGGGAACAGGGTCTGTCCTTTATTCTTATTATTGGAATGGATCTGCTCCAGATACCACAGGTTCGACATCCTTCGATGATTCCGGCGTATTCGCCTCTCCGCCGTCAATCCCGACAGGCAGTACAACAACATATCCCGATCTGCTGTCTGCGCTCAATGCATGGGTCTCAGACCCATCTCTCGGTGCATCGAACTACAGTGAATGGACATGGGCTGGAACTTTGTGGCCGGTGCTAGCTGGCAGCGTCATCTGGGGCGGGCCAACGGACCTGCAGAACCCGACCGGCTCTGGATCGGCAGCGTCCCCGTTCGTGATATCGAATGCAGCGCAACTGAACCAGATGCGCGTTTGGATAAATGCGGGAACGAACAACGACTCTTTTACGTATTACGTCCTGACCAACGACATCTATCTGAACGACACCACAGATTGGGGATCATGGTCGTCGACGGCTCCGTCGAACCCCTGGACCCCGATCGGAAGTTCATCCAACGCTTTCGCAGCTAACTTCGACGGCCAGGGCTTCGCCGTGTTCGGAATATACAACAATCTAACAATAGATGACGGTCTTTTCGGGGTCGTCAATGGCGGCAGGATAAGCAACGTCGGAGTGGAACAGAGTTATCTCAGCTCTACCGGCAATACTGGCGGCGTGGTGGGAAATATAAGCAACGGCAGTGTAACGAACTGTTACAACACCGGCACCGTCAGCGGCAGCGGCATCAGCGGAAACGTAGGAGGTGTGATCGGAACGTTCACATACGGCAGCATCGCGGACTGTTACAACACCGGTGCGATAACCGGCGGCAGCACGACCTTTGTCGGCGGCGTGGCCGGATCCATAGTATATGTCAGTGCAATGAACTGTTACAACACCGGTGCGATAACCGGCGGCAGCGGATCCAATGTCGGCGGCGTGGCCGGACAACTGTACGATAGCACAGACGGTATGACGAACTGTTACAACACCGGCGCGATAACCGGCGGCAGTGACAGTTATGTTGGTGGCGTGGCCGGATCCATCTACGACAGCACTGTAACGAACAGTCACAACACCGGCGCGATAACCGGCGGCAGCGGCAATGTCGGCGGCGTGGTCGGATACATGAGTGACGATGAGTTCGGCACCGGCGGGTATGTAACGGACTGTTACAACACCGGCAACGTGAAGATCAATGCCGGCGGCGGCAATGTCGGCGGCCTGGTCGGAAATATAGGCGACGGCGGTATAACGGGAAGTTACAACACCGGCAGCGTGAGCGGTGATACTACATTCTCCGGCGGCGTTGTAGGATACATAGACGGCGGCAGGTATATAACAGACTCTTACAACACCGGCGCGATAACTGGCGGTACACATATCAGTGGCATTGGCAGTTCTGTCGGCGGTGTGGTCGGACGCATAGAAAGCTCCATGAATGTCACGGGCTGTTACAACACCGGCAGCGTGAACAGCACTGTGAGCGAAGCTGGCGGCCTGGTCGGAGAGACACCGGACAGCGTCACCTTCGATAGCTGTTACAATATAGGCAGTGTGGCCAGCGATCAGGATTGTGTCGGCGGCCTGGTCGCATCCATGTCAGGCGGCAGTATCACCAACAGTTACAACACAGGCGCGATAAGCGGTCCGGCAACTGTTGGCGGCCTTGTCGGAAATGCGACCCCGACCACTATTGATTACTGTTACAACACAGGTAACATGGTCTGCACCGGTGATGCCGATGCCGGCGGTCTGATCGGAATCATGGGCGGAAATAATGCCACTAACACTATGACGAACTGTTACAACACCGGCAGCGTGGGCGGCGGCCCATATGTCAGCGGCAGTGACAGTTGTGTCGGCGGCCTGATCGGAATCATGGGCGGAGTTAATACCACTAACAGTATGACAAACTGTTACAACACCGGCAGCGTGAGCGATGCCAGCGACAGCGCCGGCGGCTTGGTCGGATACGTAGAGACCGGCAGTGTAACGAACTGTTACAACATCGGTAGCGTGACCGGTGCCGCAACCAACAAAGGCGCTCTGGTAGGGACGAACGTGGGTGTCGTGGATCACAGTTATTATTCAGATTCCTTGGTTCTCGGGCCCTTCGGTGACAACACCAACGGCACAGCGACTCACGTCGTATCATTCAAATGGATCTCCTCGAGCCAGAATAGTGGCAGTGGCACATTCGGGGCCCCGGTCGACTTAGGCGTGGCGGGGATCATCAGTGACCTGCAGACGGCCCTGAACAACTGGGTGAAGTGGTCGAATCTTGTCAGCGGAACGGATTATCTCTTCTTCGGACCCTCATACCAGTCAAGCAACATAGACCTCCGTTTCGGCGGATCTTATGAAGTGCACACCGCGACGGTGAACGTGAACCTCGACACGGACCCGTGGACGATACCAGGTTCCGCAGTGTCCATACGCAATAACGCGACAAGTGCGGTCATCGTTCTCCCGCCCGATTTGACGGCGGGCGAATACACCTATGACGTCATACCCGGGGATTACACCGTACTGATAGACAGCGTCACCACTGGCGTGGGCCTAACGGTGACGACAGCCGGCGGTT
>Ga0123357_10000778_pt1 | contig 32194 bp, 34 predicted proteins | sample TergutEmb28metaG_FD_89873 | JGI IMG/M metagenome (GOLD analysis project Ga0123357, IMG submission 89873) | Embiratermes neotenicus P4 segment gut microbial communities from Petit-Saut dam, French Guiana - Emb289 P4 | ecosystem: Host-associated > Arthropoda: Insects > Digestive system > Gut ...
CTGTGCCGAATCCGGTTGGGAAAACATCAGTTTGCGGGACGACCACCTTCCTGCCAAGATCAAAACTGGGAGCGAAGCGGCTTGAGGCACCAGCGGAGGCCCGTTACCCCATCTCAAATATCGCAGTGCTCTGCAGATCGCAGGGATCGGCTGGTCACCGCGGTCCGGAATTGCGTCAGAGACCGGCGGCAAGCTGTCGGTGCGGACAGTCGCTGTTTGCCGGAGGGCGCGGGCGCCGGAGCACCCGTCATCCTGAGAAGATTACGTCCGCGTCGGCGTCCGGGAGGCTTCCTGGCGCCGCAGTGGCGTCTCCTCAGAGGGGCGCGAATACGGCTCAAGTTTTTTCTTCAGGGATCGGGCGATCAGGGCGACACTGCGGTGGTACAGGGTGGCATGGTCACGAGGGGATGTACGGAGAGAAACGGTATTGCGGACGGCGTCCGGCTGTGCTGGATGTTTCGGAGCTGATCACCTGCGGGCGTGGCAGGGGGGCATGGGTCCTGAACGAGCGGGCCTTGAGGAACCGGTGTCGCGCGTGTCAGGAGATGATTCGATGGACGTTTCAGGGAACGTTGTCGAAGTGAGGATCGGCGGCCCGCCGCCGTCAATCCCTGAACACTTAAATCAGTTGATGTTGTGACAGGTCGAGGCAATGTCGTATTTCCCTCCTTCGAAGCTCTTGTGGATCATACTGACGCTGGTTGTGGGCCTGAGCGCGGTGGCGGGTCTCTTCCCTGAGGCCACCGTGCGGACCTGGTCGCGATGGACCGAGTGGCGCGCCGCGCCCAGCCTTGATCGCGACGGTGGCTGCTATCTCGTGCTCGCGCCGGATCCGGCCTATGTCAGGAATCAGGCACTCAAGCAGATCCGCGATTCCGTGCGTTTCGCGTTGAACGAAGTCAAGGTGCCTCATACCCGCGTCATTCGTGGCGATGCGGTCGAGGTCCGGGTCCGGGACCCGAACGATGCGGCGAAAGCGGGGTCTGTGCTGCGCGGCGTCGCCCAGCCGGTCGACGGCAGCAGCGCCCTGCGCGACATTGATGTTGAGGACGTGGATGTTCAGGACATGGGCGGCGGAAATTTCCACCTGACCATTCCTGAAACAGCGATGGTGGATCGTCTGCGCCGCACCGTCGAACAGTCGATCACCATAGTTGAGAAGCGGCTATACGAACTCGGCACGGCAGAGCCAATCATCCGGCGCCTGGGCTTCGACCGCATTGAGGTCCAGGTGCCAGGCATGTCGGACCCGACCCGGCTCAAGGAATTCCTGGGCAGGACCGCGCAGATGGAATTCCGCATGATCGACACCACAGTGTCGCCGGAGCAGGCCAGGGCCAGTGGCCCGCCGCCGGGCTCGGAGGTGCTGGCGAGCGTCAAGTCGGACAAGGTTCTTTTCGTCGTCAAGACCGGTGTTTTGGTCGCCGGTGGCGATCTTGTTGATGCCCAGCCTGGCTTCGATCCCCGCACCAATGAGCCGATTGTCAATTTCAGGTTCAGTTCCCTCGGCGGCCAGCGCTTCGCCCGCGCGACCACGGAAAATGTCGGTGTTCCGTTTGCCATGGTGCTCGACCACAAGGTGGTGTCGGCCCCGGTCATCCGTGAGCCGATCACCGGCGGGCAGGGCCAGATCTCCGGCAACTTCACCGTGCAGGAGGCCGCGGATCTGGCTATCCTGCTGCGCAGCGGTGCGCTGCCGGTGCCGCTCACCGTGGTCGAAGAGCGCATCACAGAACCACGGCGTCCGTCAGGAGCCGTCAAGGAATAATCGGAGCCCCGGCGCCAGAGTGTGAAGCTCCGGAAAGTCCGTCGCGATTGCGATTTGCAAAAGAAGTTATCAGTTGATGTTGTGACAGGTCGATGCAATGTCGTATTGCCCTCCTTCGAAGCGGGTGTGGACCATACTGACAGCGCTGGTCGTGGGCCTGGGTGCGGTGGCGGGTTTCTTCCCTCAGGCCATTATGGAAATGGCGAACCGCGCCCGACCTTGATCACGACGGTGGCTGCTGTCTCGTGCTCGCGCCTGGATCCGGCCTGTGCCAGGAAGCAGAGGCTTGAGGAAACCCGCGACTGCGCACGCCTCGCGCTGAACGAGGTCAAGGTGTCCAATCCCGCGTCATTCGGGGCGATGCGGTCGAGTTCCGGATCTGTTACCCGAACGACGCGGCGATGGCCGGGTCTGTGCTGCTCTCCATCGCCCGGCCGCTCGGCGGCAACAGCGCGCCGCGCGACATCAATGTTGAGGATGCGGGCAACGGTTTGTTCCGCCTGACCATTTACGGAGGCGGCGAGGGTGGAGCGTCTGCGCCGCACAATCGAACCGTTGATCTCCATCATCGAGAAGCGGGTCAACGAATTCGGTGCGCTCGACCCGCTCATCCGGTGCCTGGGTTCCGACGGCATTGAGGTCGAGGTGCCGGGAATGCCGGATCTGACAAGGCTGAAGGAGATCGTGGCCGGGACTGCGCAGATGGAATTCCGCCTGGTTGATACCACGGTATGGCCGGAAGTGGCCCAGTCCGGCGGCGCGCCGCCGGGATCGGAGGTGCTGACGAGCGTCAAGTCGGACAAGGTCTTTTCGTCGTCAAGACCGACGTTGTGGTCGCCGGTGGCGATCTTGTCGATGCCCAGCCTTGCTTCGATCCCCGCACCGATGAGGCGATTGTCAATTTCAGGTTCAATTCTGTCGGCAGGCAGGGCTTCGCCCGGGCGGCCACGGAAAATGTCGGCCTGCCCTTTGCCATCGTGCTCGACGGAAAGGCGGTGTCGGCTCCGCTTATCCGCAAGCCGATCACCACCGGGCAGGGGCAGATCGCGGGTAACTTCACTGTGCAGGAGGCCACGGATCTGGCGATCCTGCTGCGCAGCGGTGCGCTGCCGGTTCCGCTCACCGTGGTCGAAGCGCGCGTCACAGAGCCAGACAGGGCCCCGTCAGAGCCGTCAAGGAATGATCCATAATCCTGAGATGGAACCGGGCGCTGACGTTTAGAGGGCATTCACTCCTTTCGCGCTACCAGGAAGGTTCCTTCATCGACGCATGCGGCCTGACCGACAGCGCGCAAAGCGTGCTGGCGCACGTCACTCCTTTAGCACGCAGGTGCTCATGAGCATGATCCGAAACCTGATCCTTGTCGCGCTTCTTGCCTCCCTTCTCGCCGGCTGCGGTACCATCGGTTGCGGCGTGGCCGGTGGCGGCTCAAACCGCGGCATCGGGATCTGTGGCGTCGGCGGCCGCTTCTGACGCCACCAGCTATTGTCGCGCGCAGGCTCCCACGCTCGCCGTGCGGCGGAGGGTGGAGCCCGGCCGGCTCAACACGGGAAAGCCGGCGGCAGGCGGTCGGTTATGTGCGAATCCGACCAGCGCCAGCCCTGTGGCAGGAGGTGGCAGCGGTTGATGGGCGCTGGCGGGTGTTCGCCATGCAGGGTGGCGAGTGCAGGTCCGCCGGCCTTGCGCCTGCCGGTTCTTCTTTCGGGGGGAGGCCAGACGGCATTTCGGCAGGAGGGGGTCGAGGAAGGGCGGGAATCGAGGTCTTGCCAAGCGCGGAGGGGCGATCTAGCACTTCGCGCCAGGCCCGTGAATCGGCGCGAGGTGTGCGGCGGCCGCGGTTTCCAGGGCGCCGGATCAGTTCAACAGCAAATCTTTCGAGGTGACAGACCATGGCGACCCATAAACTGCTGCTGCTCGCGGGTGACGGAATCGGCCCCGAGGTGATGGCGGAGGTCAGGCGGCTGATCGACTGGCTCAATGGAACGGGGCTGGCAAGCTTCGAGACCGAGTCCGGGCTGGTCGGTGGTGCGGCCTATGACGCCCATAAGGTGGCGATCTCGGAAGCCGACATGGCGCTGGCACAGGCCTCCGATGCGGTCATTTTCGGCGCCGTGGGTGGACCGAAATGGGATCGGGTGCCCTATGACGCCCGCCCCGAAGCCGGGCTGCTGCGGTTGCGCAAGGACCTCGGCCTGTTTGCCAATCTCCGTCCGGCGATCTGCTATCCGGCGCTGGCGGACGCTTCGAGCCTCAAGCGTGAGGTCGTCGAGGGCCTCGATATCATGATCGTGCGGGAACTCACCGGCGGGGTCTATTTCGGGGAACCGAAGATGATCTCCGACCTCGGCAACGGCAAAAAGCGCGCCGTCGACAGCCAGGTCTATGACAGCGACGAGATCGAGCGCATCGCCCGGGTCGCCTTTGACCTCGCCCGCAAACGCGGCAACAAGGTGACGTCAATGGAGAAGCGCAACGTCATGAAGACGGGCGTGTTGTGGAACGAGGTGGTGAGCGCCGTCCACGCCCGCGATTATGCCGACGTCACCCTGGAGCACCAGCTCGCCGACTCGGGGGGCATGATGCTGGTCAAATGGCCCAAGCAGTTCGATGTCATCGTCACCGACAATCTGTTCGGCGACCTCCTGTCGGATATCGCGGCGATGCTGACCGGTTCGCTCGGCATGCTGCCATCGGCTTCCCTTGGCGCGGTTGACCCGGCAAGCGGCAAGCGCAAGGCGATGTATGAGCCGGTGCATGGTTCGGCTCCCGATATCGCCGGAAAGGGCATGGCCAATCCGATCGCCATGATTGCGTCACTGGGCATGGCGCTGCGCTATTCCTTCGACATGGGGGAGCTGGCCGACAAATTCGATGCGGCGATCGCAACGGTGCTGGAAAGCGGCCTGCGTACGGCCGACATCGCCACCAAAGGCGCGCCCACCGTTTCGACCTCCGGGATGGGGGAAGCGATTCTGAAACAGCTCCAGAAGCTCCACGGCTAGAGCGCGAGAGCCCGGTTGGGGGGGCCGTGCGCTCAAGCCTTGCGTGTCTGCCCCCTGCCACTTCTCCTGCTGCAAGGGGAGCTTCTGCACAGGTTTGCGGCACACGAAAAAAATGGCCGGGCTGAAAGCCCGGCCTTTTCGCTCAATCGATTTTCCGCGTCTCAGTAGAGCGGGAAGGTGGTCGGATAGCCGCCAAGATCCGAGGGCGGGCTGAGCGGCGCCCGATCAATCGGGTGGTTGCCGTTCTGGCGTGCGAAGGACGGAGCGCCAACCTCGGGCGGGAAGGCGTAATCGCTGAACTTGCGGTCGCCGGGATTGACGTTGGTTCCACCGTCCAGCCAGGAACGCTTGGAGACATAAAGCCTGGTCCGCGCCCCCTGGTGGTAGACGGCATTGGGGCCGCCCCGGCCGTAATAGAAGCGCCCACGCTCGTCGTAACGGTGATTCTCGGCCTTTGCGGCGGTGGAGAAAGTGACAGCGAGCCCGATAACGGCGACGCCCGCGGCAAGCCACATTGCGAATTTCGAACTCATCGGGTCCCCTTCAGGCACAAATCGCCAAATGATTTTGCCCCAGTATATAGTCTGCGAAAGCTTGTCGCCACTAGGTCAATTGGGTCACACTGTCTCAGAATAATGCGCTGGCGACAGTAAAACCTGTATGGAATCAAGCCACTTGGATGAGATGCCCGGCGTCGCCGCGAGGGCTCGCGGCGGGCGATTTTTTTTGCTTCGGGAAGGTGCGGGCGGCAGCCTGCTTTCTGGCCGTGGCACGACCGGATCCGGCATAGCTTCCAGTCCCCGCGAAGCCGCCCCGCCAGGTCCGGCCATCCTGGCTTTAAGATGCTGTTTTCGCGTGTCTATCGTCCTTTCGCGAGGGGGCGCGCGGCGGGCGCCGCGGCTGGAAGGGGGCGGCCCCCTCGAACCAGCCCTGCCCGAGGGGAGGCCGACCGGGTGCCACCGGCGGTTGAGATTGTCTTGAGCCCCAATCTCGCCTAGAAGCGCGTTGCCCTCCTGTTCCGCCATTCGGCTGGAGCAAGGTGTCACCGGGAAGGGGGGGCCGATCGGAGAGGGAAGATGGGTTACAAAGTCGCGGTCGTTGGAGCGACCGGCAATGTCGGGCGGGAAATGCTCAATATGCTTGATGAGCGCAAGTTCCCGGCGGATGAGGTTGTGGCGCTGGCTTCACGGCGCAGTGTCGGGGTCGATGTCTCCTTTGGCGATCGCACGCTCAAGGTCAAGGCGCTTGAGCATTATGATTTCTCCGACGTCGATATCTGCCTGATGTCGGCGGGCGGCGCGGTGTCGAAGGAATGGTCGCCCAGAATCGGTGGCGCGGGCGCGGTGGTGATCGACAATTCCTCGACCTGGCGCATGGATCCCGACGTGCCGCTGATCGTGCCGGAGGTCAACGCCGACGCCGCCAGGGGTTTTACCAGAAAGAACATCATCGCCAATCCGAACTGCTCGACGGCGCAGCTCGTGGTGGCGCTCAAGCCTCTGCATGACAAGGCGACAATCCGGCGGGTCGTGGTCTCGACCTATCAGTCGGTATCGGGTGCCGGAAAGGAAGCGATGGACGAATTGTTCTCGCAGACCAAGGCCGTGTACACCAATGACGAACTGGTGACCAGGAAGTTCCCCAAGCGCATCGCCTTCAATGTCATCCCCCATATTGATGTCTTCATGGAGGACGGCTTCACCAAGGAAGAGTGGAAGATGATGGCGGAGACCAAGAAGATTCTTGATCCCAAAATCAGGCTGACCGCGACCTGCGTAAGGGTGCCGGTTTTTATCGGCCATTCGGAAGCCGTCAATATTGAGTTCGAAAACCCGATTTCGGCCGATGAGGCGCGTGAGATCCTGCGCACCGCACCGGGCTGTCTGGTGATCGACAAGCAGGAACCGGGCGGCTATGCCACGCCCTATGAGGCCGCAGGCGAGGACGCGACCTATATCAGCCGCATCCGGGAGGATGCCACGGTTGAAAACGGGCTGGTGCTGTGGTGCGTATCGGACAATCTGCGCAAGGGCGCAGCCCTGAACGCGATCCAGATCGCCGAGGTTCTGATCAACCGCAAGTTGATCGCGCCCAAAAAGACAGCCTGAAGCGGCTCAACAAGCCCAAGGCTTTAACTCTCAAGGTGTGTTCCCCGCACGCGCGGGGATGAACCGGGAAATCACGGCACGGGAATTCGCCAGGAACCTTTCGTAAAGAACCTTTCGTAAAGATCCCCGGGCTCTGCCTCCGTGAACCCTCACGGGGGCGGAGTTTTTCCGGGGGCTCAAAGAGGGGCGTCAGCTGCCGGGCGCGATGGCCGCTTCCTGGTTGCTGCGGTTTTCCTCCAGCACGGTCGGGGTTTCCTGCCAGACCCTGAGAAACGCCCTTTCGGTTTTGTCGAACACGAACAGGGCTCCCTCTGAGATGCCGAAATAGGCACCGTGCAGCGTAAGCAGTTCGCTTTCGACCGCGTTGCGGATGAAGGGGAAGGTCATCAGATTGTCCATGCTGCGGAAGATCGCGGCCTTCTCCACCCGCTCGGTGAACTGCGGCATGGTCTCACCTGGGCGCTGTTCCACGATCTCACCCGGCCTGACAAAGAGCTGCATCCAGCGTCCAATGAAATCGCCGGGCGACAGCGGCTCGATCTTGTCGATGAAGGCGCGGATGCCGCCGCATTGCGCGTGCCCGAGGACGACGAGATGCTTGATGCGCAGCACATTGACAGCGTATTCCAGTGCCGCCGAGATGCCATGGGCGCTTTCATCGGGCTGGTAGACCGGCACCAGATTGGCGACGTTGCGGACCACGAAGAGTTCCCCGGGACCGGCGTCGAAAATCACTTCGGGGGAGACGCGGGAATCGCAGCAGCCGATCACCATCACTTCGGGGGATTGTCCGCGGAGTGACAGATCGCGGTACCGCGATTGTTCCGTGGGCAGACGGTGGGTCGCAAAAGAGCGGTAGCCGTCGAGTAACTGTGGAGGAAATGTAATCATGCCCTGCCAATAATCATAGACTGCGCGGGCGAACAAGGCCTATCAGACGGCAAGGGACGGCAAGGCAATATGTTGCCGGCGTCACTCAGCTACATCGGGTCACAGGTGAATTCCAGGGAGACGCACATGGTCCGTCTGCGGCGCAGCCAGTTGTATATGCCTGGTTCCAGCCAGCGTGCGCTGGACAAGGCGTCGCAGCTGGCTGCCGACGGGCTGATCCTTGATCTTGAGGATGCGGTGGCTCCCGATTCCAAGCTGTTGGCGCGCCGGCAGATTGCGGCAATGCTGAGCGGGGCGGGCTCTGGCAGACGCAGGATTGTGATCCGGATCAACGCCCTCGACAGCGAGTGGTGGCGCGATGATGCGGCCATGGCGGTGGCGGCGGCGCCCGGTGGCATCCTGGTACCAAAGGTCTCAGGTCGGAACGATCTCAGGATCATCGCGGAAGTCCTGCGGGCCAGTGGCGCACCGCCCGAGATGGAAATCTGGGCGATGATCGAGACCGCCCGCGCGGTGCTCCAGGCAGGCGAAATTGCCGCGGCGTCGGGCGATGGCATGCCCCGGCTTGCCGGATTCGTTCTCGGTCCCAATGATCTGGCGCGGGAAACCGGGATCCGGATGACTGCGGACAGTGCGGCGGCGGCGGCGATCATGACCCAGGTGGTGGTGGCGGCTCGCGCCTATGGCATTGCTGTGCTTGATGGCCCCTATAGCGACATCGCCGACGCGGAGGGCTTCGCCGCTGCCTGTGCACGGGCGCGTGATTTCGGCTTCGATGGCAAGACCCTGATTCATCCCTGCCAGATCCGTGCCTGCAACGCCATCTTCACCCCGTCCGCGCAGGAGCTGGCGCGCGCCCGCAGGATCGTTGCCGCCTTTGATCTGCCGGAGAATGCCGGTAAGGGCGCAATCCAGCTCGATGGGCAGATGGTGGAGCGGCTGCATGAAGGCATGGCGCAACAGGTGATCGCGATTGCTGAGGCGATTGCGGCGCGCGAATCCGCCTGATGGCGTTTCCCGCCCGGTGCCCGTGGCTGGAGAGGGTCAGCCGAACTGCTCGGTGGCCCAGGCGTGGAGGCTGCCCGGAACCGGGGAGGGGCTGACCGGGTTGCCGAAATCGCGAGAGGAAATATGCAGGCCGAGAACCCTGGGATCGTCGATCAGGTTCTGGAACCGGGAAGGCGCGAAGAAGCGTCTGGGTTCGGCATGGACGGCGTAAAAGGAGTGCTTCGGCAAAGCGTATTCCAGTGCGTCGAAGCGGCGGGCGAGCGCGGTCAGTGCCGTCGAGCCGAAGATTGATGTCTGCGTGTCGCTGATGCGGATCGATCGGTTGGTCATGCGATGGAGGGCGAAGACCAGGCGGTGTCTGAACGGCATCCAGTCGGGGGTCAGGCTGTCCTGTGCCATCAGCTTTTCAAAGGCCGCGACGATGGCGTGCGGCGCCGGCAGATAGAGCACGGAATTGCCGAGCTGGTTGAGCTGCTGCCAGGCGAAATAGGGTTTGGCGGCATCGATCTCGACTGGTTTCAGCAGCAGCACGTCGGTGTCGAGCCACAGACCGGCACCTTTGGCCTGGAGTTTCATGCGGAAAAAGTCGGCAAACTGCAGGATGGTGACCCTGTCCCAGGAGCCGTCGCTCAGCTGGGGCCGCAGCCGCTCGGCGAAAGCGAAAGGCAGGATGGTTTCGGCATCGGCAGCGAGGACGCCGGGTGGCAGATCGGGGAGAGGCTGAAAGGCATAAACCGTCACCTTGTGGCCGGCTGCGAGCTGGGAGTTGAGGCAGGTCTGACGGAGCCGGTTCATCGGGCCGTGCCAGAAGGTGACGATGTCAGGCAACATTTGTGTGAGCCCAGCTCTGCAAAAGCAACTGGCGCCATTGGCCGGCCTGCCCCCCGGGGGCCGCGTTTCATCCAGGGAGGGGGGCGGTATGCCGGTGTGGAACCCTTGAGGTCGGCGCGCACTGCCCGGCGGCGCCGGGCGAGGTCTTTGAAGGGTCGCGCCGGCTGAACTCCGTCACCCCTTTCGGCTGAAGCGGCCGGGAAGCGCAGCCGTCAAATTCCAGGGTTTCACACCCATGCACGTTCACGCAGCATATGGTCTTCAAAAGCGTCGATCGCCTGCGCCTTTTCCATGGTCAGGCCGATGTCGTCGAGACCATGGATCAGACAATGTTTGCGGAAGGGGTCGATGTCGAATTTGACCGTGCCGCCATCGGGGCCGCGAATCTCCTGATTGGGCAGGTCGATGGTCACGGTGGCATTCGATCCGCGGCTGGCGTCATCAAACAGCCTGTCGAGATCCTGCTGGCTGACGCGGATCGGCAGCACGCCGTTCTTGAAGCAGTTGTTGTAGAAAATGTCGCCGAACGACGTCGAGATCACGCAGCGGATGCCGAAATCAAGCAGCGCCCAGGGCGCGTGTTCACGGCTCGATCCGCAGCCGAAATTGTCGCCCGCGACCAGCACTTTGGCGTTGCGATAGGCCGCCTGGTTGAGCACGAAGTCGGGATTTTCGCAGCCATCGTCATTGTAGCGCTGTTCGGAGAACAGACCCCTGCCGAGGCCGGTGCGCTGGATGGTTTTGAGATATTGTTTGGGAATGATCATGTCGGTATCGACATTGATGATCTTCAGCGGCGCGGCAACGCCTTCCAGGGTGGTGAATTTTTCCATGACGCGGGCTTCCCGGAAATAGGGGCAGGACGGGGTGCTGTGTATCGCGAAAGGGCAGCGAATCATAGGCCCAAATGCCCCTGAATACCGTCAGGCCTGCCCCCCCTTGTGCTCAATCATGGCCATGTCGTGGTCGGACAGCCCGAAATGGTGGCCGATTTCGTGGATCAGGACGTGGCGCACGATCTCTTCCAGGGTGTCGTCGTGCTCGGCCCAATAGTCGAGAATGGGCCGCCGGTAGAGCCACACCATGTTGGGCAGCCGGGGCACGTCGCTGACGCTCTGATGGGGTAGGCCGATGCCCCGGAACAGGCCGAGAAGGTCGAATTCGCTGTCGCAGCCGACCTCGTCGAGGTCGTCGGCCTGCGGGAAGTCGTCGACATGGATGACGAGGTCCTGGCACAGGGCACGAAATCCGGGTGGCAGGGATGCGAAAACCGCATGCGCCATGGCCTCGATATCGGCAAGCGAGGGGGCCTTGCGTTTGCTCAACATGGCAGGTCTCCATGGCAGGTCTCCCGCGACCCCGGACGTGGGCCTTCCAGCACCTTCCCGGTCCGCGCCCCAAGGCACGTGCGGGATGGCAGCGGGAGGAGAAGAGCGCCGCAACGCCTCTGCCCTCGCGGCCGTGCGGCGAAAAGCGTCACATGGTCTCTGGCGGCCAGCAACAGCGAAACAGGGATAGCGGATCGGCTGAGGTTGTGGCGAAAGCGCAGACCAGCACGGCGAAAAAAATGGGGATGCTGGCGGCACCGGCGCGGGCCGCGACCGCGGGCCGCGGTTTGCGGCTGGACCAGAGCGGGATCGAAGATCCGGCGCCACGGCGGCGGCCGCGCAGCCGGCTTCATGTTCGTCGCTACGTAACTGCCCAGGTCGGACCAGAGGTAGCTCGCACTCGGCTCGAAATCCTTCGAAAAATTGCCGTTGTCCAACGGGATGGTCATCCATTTGCCACGAATCACCTCCATCCCAGAAGGCGGCTGGGCTTCGACAACGTCAAAAAGGGGCACAGTCAGTCGTTCCAGAAATGGAATGTGGGTAGAAACGTCGCTACTACGATTCGGATTATCTCCATCCCGGTTGTGACGCGGTGCGGGACTGCGGTGTCGCCTGCGAGCGGGAATTGCGCCCGGGCGGCACCGTCATCGTGCTGCGCATGACGTGCGGGTGGCGCTGGCGCTGATTCGGGCAAAAGCGCTGGATAAGGCGTTTTTCCATGCGGACCGTTCATGACGCATTCACGCGTCATTTGATCAGATAGGGCAGTTGAGGCTGAACGATGTCGCGTGCGACGGAGACGATCAGCCTCACAACACGGTTCAGCTCCAGCGGAGGGTTTTTGATGGTGAAGATTCAACGTTTCGCGTTCGGTCTCGGAATTGTGGTTGTCGCAGCATTGGCGCTGGCTGTCGGCAGCGCCCGTCGTGCCGAGGCTCTGACACTGCCCAACTCGGCGACCGTGCCTGGCACCGCTGCGGCGGACAGGATGATCAATGAGGTTCGTGGTGGTGGTCATGGCGGCGGTCATGGCGGCTTCCATGGGGGTGGTCACGGTGGTTTCCGTGGCGGTCACGGCGGCGGTTTCCGTGGCGGTCATTTCGGCGGCTTCCGTCATGGCGGCTTCCGCCGCGGTCATTTCGGCGGCTATCATCGCGGTGGCTATCATCGCGGGCACCGTTATGGGTATCGCGGTTACGGCTACCGTCATCGTGGCTATGGCTACCGCGGTTACGGCTGGCGGCATCACCATCGCTGCCGCATCGTCTGGACCTATTATGGCCCGCGTCGTGTCTGCCGCTGGTATCCCTGGTACGGCTACTACTGGTGATCGAAGAGTTATGTGTCACGCCTTGAGCTTTCGCAGGCGGGTGTGACGACAGGCTCAAGACGACAAAACCCGGTGGACATGCGAGGTCTGCCGGGTTTTGTTTTGCCCTGAAGTGCGGTCGCCCCGGGAGGGGCGATCGCCTGGGTGCGCGATGGCAAGGCGTCTAGCGCCAGTCGCGCACGTCGACGAAATGGCCGGCAATCGCGGCGGCTGCGGCCATCGCCGGGGACACCAGATGGGTGCGGCCCTTGAAGCCCTGGCGACCCTCGAAATTGCGATTCGAGGTCGAGGCGCAGCGTTCTTCGGGGGCGAGCTTGTCGGGGTTCATGGCAAGGCACATCGAACAGCCGGGTTCACGCCACTCAAAGCCGGCTGCGATGAAGATTTTGTCGAGCCCCTCGGCCTCCGCCTGCTGTTTTACGAGGCCCGAGCCCGGCACCACCAGGGCGTTGACATTGGCGCTGACATGCTTGCCGGCAGCGATTTTTGCCGCAGCACGCAGGTCCTCAATGCGGCCATTGGTGCAGGAGCCGATGAAGGCACGATCAATTTTAATGTCGGTGATGTGCGTGCCCGCAGTGAGGCCGAGATATTTCAGGGCGCGGTGCTTGGAGATGCGCTTGGCCTCGTCGGCGATCTGATCGGGATCGGGCACGACACCGGTGACCGCGATCACGTCCTCCGGCGAGGTGCCCCAGGTCACCAGAGGCGGCAGCCTTGCGGCGTCGAGATGCAGCTCCTGGTCGAAACCGGCGCCCTCATCGGAGCGCAGTCTTTCCCAATAGCGCAGCGCTGCGTCCCAGGCGTCCCCTTTGGGGGCCTTGGGACGATCCCGAAGATAGTCAAACGCCTTCTGGTCGGGCGCGATCAGCCCGGCGCGGGCGCCGCCCTCGATCGACATGTTGCAGACCGTCATGCGGGCTTCCATCGACAGCGCGGCAATCGCCTCGCCGGCATATTCCAGCACATAGCCGGTGCCGCCAGCGGTACCGATCTCGCCGATGATGGCCAGGATCAGGTCCTTGCCGGTGACGCCTTCGGGCAGCTGGCCGGAGACGGTGACCCGCATATTGCGGCCCTTTTTCTGGATCAGGGTCTGGGTGGCGAGCACATGCTCGACCTCCGAGGTGCCGATGCCGTGGGCCAGGGCACCGAAGGCGCCATGGGTCGAGGTGTGGCTGTCGCCGCAGACGATGGTGGTGCCGGGAAGGGTGAAACCCTGCTCCGGGCCGATGACATGGCACACGCCCTGGCGCAGGTCGAATTCATCGTAATATTCGAGGCCGAATTCCTTTGCGTTCTGCGCCAGCGTGCGGATCTGTTCGACGCTTTCGGGGTCCGGATTGGGCTGGCTGCGATCCGTGGTGGGCACGTTGTGGTCGACCACGGCGAGTGTCCTGTGGGGCGCGCGCACCTTGCGGCCCGAGGCGCGCAGTCCTTCGAAGGCCTGGGGTGAGGTCACCTCATGAACGAGATGACGGTCGATATAGAGCAGGCAGGTGCCGTCTTCGGCCTGGTGCACCAGATGGTCGTTCCAGATCTTGTCGTAAAGCGTATGGGGCCTGGACATGGGCTTTTGAGCTCCGGGAAATTGTGCAGAATCAGGGGGCTTTTGAGAAACGCGGCAAAGCGGCTGGCGCGACGATCACCGCGCCATCAGGGCGTCCTGGAAGTGGCCGAGGTGGCAAAGCGGCCGAAGAACCGGCCCGGCAGACGTGCGTGATCATCAATCACGATGGGGCGGGCGCTTGCGGGATTGCTGTGAAACATGCCCCATTATAGCGAGACCCGTGGCTAAGTGCGAGTGGCTTTGGAGGGCTTCGGGAGCCTCGCCAGGCTGTTGCAGAATTGCAGCACCGGAAGCTTCGGGGCGTCGTCCGGCGCACAGCACGCTGGCTGCTCCTGTTTCAGATCGTCCGGGAGGGCTGAGGCGTGGCAGTCCCGCGCTGATCCCGACCGGCGAGCCCGGGGGCTGGCTGATCCGCCGCCAGTTGCCCGAATACCGCCCAGTCGATTTGGGCCGATTCCTCAAAGCCACGGCGCACCGCAGCTGTGACGCGCTCGCCGGCGGAGTGCTTGAATTCAAAGCAGGGTTGGCTCAGCACAGATGGATGGGCGAGCTCGATCGTGGTGCATGTCTTCACCAAACCGTCGTCACGCGGATCAAACAATACGATCTGTGGTTTGTGCCACCGCCCGCCTTTGCTCACCAGCCGATCTCCCTGCTCATTGCAGCCGAAAGTGCCCTTGGCGGGAAGTCCGCGCAGCACCGCGACCAGGTTGATATCTTCAGTCCATTCCTTCCCGTTCGAGCTGAATTCAATCCTCCCCTTCGAGCCTTGTCCGGGATTGGGGGGATGAGGTTCGGGTTCGGAGCGATCGTCGCGGAATGATTTCGTCATGAAAATCCCCTATCTCAGAGTTGAGATGCCGTCGCCTGTTGGGCCGCAGCGGCGCAGGAAGTGATGCAGAAATACGCTGTGACAGCAGAGTTCCTGCCCGGATGGAGGCGTCGACCGCCTTCGCGCGTTGAAGATTCAACCGGTGGGCAGAGTTGCCTGCGATTTTACCGCGTCCATCATCGTCACCTGTCACCTCTGCCCGGGAAGTGGCTCTCCCGCATGGTTTGCGGATGGAGTGCGACGGCCTTATTGCCGTTGTACCCCGGCCACCCCGGCCTCCTGGTGTGGAGTCGCAGCAGAGTGCGACAGCAGGTCTGTGTCGCATCCTTGCGCCGAGGACGCCGGACGGCAATAATGCTGCGGGCGGCGCAGTTGGTGCTTGCTACGGGGGCACCCTGGAATGGGAGGAAAGCGCACTCGAATCGCAGCCGGAGAGGGATTTCAGGATGTACCGCAGTCAATGGCCGTGGTTCAAGCTGTATAAGGCTCTACTCGAATACGATGGCAGCGACGCCTATGCCGATGTGCTGGAGCCGTGGCCGCAGCGGAACCTCGAAGAATGCGCGTGGCTTGCGGAATTCGCGCAGCGCCCGGACCGGGCGGCGGATCATGAAGATCTCTGCAGGCTGTACGCAGCCTGGCGGGTGACGTCGATCCTGCTTCTGCGTTTCCAGTCCGGGCGCGCCGCCGGCAGCCACTATCCGGGGCCGGCGATTTCGCCGGAAGGATTCCGGCGCTTCCATCAGGCGCTCGGTCTGCGCCTTCCACAAAAGCCGCGCTTTCATCCTTTCTTTCACGAAATCGTCGGCGTCGAGCCGAGGAGCCCGGATGCGAGCCCGATCGAAGTTGTGGATGAGATCTGGCCGCCCGTGATGCTCGGCGACATGATGTTCTGCCGGGCCGGCTCCATCGTCTCCGGCGGAGAAGAGCACGTCATCAAAGATGTCGCTGAATGCAGCAGGCTCTACTGGATCTTCCGGCGCAAGGATCGCCCCTATGAGGATGAGTCGCATGGCTGGGGAGATAACTCGGAGTGGCGAACCTGCTTCCGGCGCGACTACCAGTCAGCCGGTGCCTTTCTTTACAACGTGGACGGGCCACGTGACTTGAATGCGGCAACCGGAAACATCGATGGCATCCGTGTTGCGACCATGATCGAACTGGTCCGGAACCGTTACCTGATCCGGTCGGTGGCGGATGATTCGCCTCTATCCGTATCCATGGAGATATATCGAGGCAGTCGGAACGGGGAACGCGGGCGGGGTGGCAGGGTGCGCACCATCATGGAGAGGTCCGTGATCAGGCAGCGATGGGCGTCCTCAGCGGGGAAATCGTGGCTCACCAGATCCGTGAGATCCGCACATGCCTTGAGCATTTTGAGAGAGACGAATTCGTCGAAACATCGTCCACACCAGGAATGACGGTCGCCGTCATGCCAGAGGAGGGCCACCGCCGGCGTGCCGTCCGGGAGCGGGACCAGATTACCCAGACTATAGGAGTCGCCGGCACCGGTCTGGGCAACGGGCAGAAAACGTATGCCGGCGCGGCAGTTCCGGATGGAGCCCGTCGTCCATGACCTCCTGCGCGCAGGCAGTCAGCACCGATCCACTCGAAATCGCGAGCCGGGATCAACAGCGGGTGGCGCGGACAGCATTCTCTCGCCAGGTCTCCTTCCAGTTCATAGAAGCTGTCAGACCGGCGTTGAGCCGGACTTGCGTCAGATCGCCCGGAAGCCGTGGGCGCGGCACGATTGCGCCAGTTCCTGAAACTCGCGGCACCAGCCTCTCGTCGGTGTCGTGCCGGTTAACGGAAAGTGACAAGAGGAGCCGAAAACGGCACGGCCAACAACAAAGCCCGCGCGAGCGCAAAATGCTGGCGCGGGCAAATCGGGTGTCAGAACGCAAAGCCGCTTTCGCGGGCGGGCGCCTGGAATGGCGCTCTCAGCCGTTGGCGGCGTTGGTGCGATCCTGCTTTTCGGCGATACGGGCGGACTTGCCGCGCAGGCCACGCAGATAATAGAGCTTGGCGCGACGGACCTTGCCGCGGCGCACCACCTTGATCGAGTCGATCATCGGCGACAGCAGCGGGAACACACGCTCGACTCCCTCACCATAGGAGATCTTGCGCACTGTGAAGCTTTCGTTGATGCCGCCGCCGGAGCGGCCGATGCACACGCCCTCATAGGCCTGGACGCGGGTGCGGTCGCCTTCAACGACCTTGACGTTGACGATAACGGTGTCGCCGGGTGCAAATTTCGGAATGGTCCTGCCCGCCGAGAGCCTGTCGAATTGCTCTTTTTCGAGCTGCTGTATCAGATCCATGGGGTATCTCCGTCGGCGCGCCCGGCCACAGCGGGGGGCTCGCGCAAATTCCTTCTATCCAGCGATCAGCGGATGGAGCGCCTCCTATAGGACAAAGGATAACGTTTGTCACCCTTTAGCGTTGTCCTTTGGCGCTTTTTGGTTGCGGGCCGCCCACAGGTCGGGCCTGCGCTGCCGGGTCAGCTCTTCGGCTTTTGCCTGCCGCCAGGCCGCGACTTTGGCATGGTCGCCCGAGATCAGGATCGCCGGGACGCCCTCGCCCTCAAAACGCTGCGGGCGGGTATAATGGGGATATTCCAGAAGGTTGCCGGCGAAGCTTTCCTCGCTGGCGGAGACCTCCTTGCCCATCACCCCGGGCAACAGGCGCACACAGGCGTCGAGCAGCGCCATGGCGGCGATTTCGCCCCCTGAAAGCACATAATCGCCGATCGAGACCTCTTCGAGCGCCCTTTTGTCGATAACCCGCTGGTCCACACCCTCAAAGCGCCCGCAGACAATCAGCGGAGCCGGTCCATGCGCCAGTTCCACCACCCGTGCCTGGGTCAGAGGCCAACCCCTTGGGCTCATCAGAAGGCGGGGCCGGGGTGCCGCATCGAGGGCACAGGCGCTGTCGATGGCAGACGCCAGAATATCGGCGCGCAGTACCATGCCCGGACCGCCGCCAGCAGGCGTATCATCGACACTGCGGTGGCGGTCGGTGGCAGAGGCGCGGATATCCCGGATTTCAAGGCTCCACAGGCCGTTTCCCAGCGCCCGGCCGGCCAGACTGACGCCGAGCGGCCCCGGAAACATTTCCGGAAACAGGGTTAAGACGATGGGCCGCCAGGCTGAGGAATCGGTCATGGTGCCGGGGCTTTGCCGGCGATCGCATCGCCGGGATTGATCACCACGCGTCCGCTGGCAAGATCGACTTCAGGCACCACCGGATCCGTGAAGGGCAGGAGCAGAGAGGGACCGTGCGAGGGCGCGATCTCCAGAATGTCGCCGGCACCGAAATTATGGACGGCGACCACCCGTCCGATCGGCTCATTGCGGGTTGTGACCGCGGAAAGTCCGATCAGGTCGGTGTGATAATATTCCTCTTCCCCGGTAGCGGGCAGGCGGTCGCGTCCGACATGGAGTTCGGTGCCGTTGAGGCGCTCGGCGGCCTCGCGCGTGGTGATACCTTTGAAGTTCACCACCAGGAAGCCCCTGCCTTCACGAAGCGCGGTCAGTTCGAAGCTCCGATCCCCCTCGGCAGTCAGGAGCGGACCGTAGTCTTTGACCGCGAGCGGATCGCGGGTGAAGGTCCATAACCGCACCGCGCCCTGCACGCCATGGGCCGCGCCGATCCGCGCGATGCAGACGAGCCGGGCCATCGCGTCGGGCTTACTTCTTCGCCGCAGCTTCTGCCCGTGCCTTGCGCTCCTTGCGCGGCACCGCCTTTTCCGGGTTGTTGCGGGCTTCCCGGGTCTTGATCCCGGTCACGTCAAGCAGGCGCAGCACCCGGTCCGAGGGCTGCGCGCCCTTGGCAAGCCATTCCTTGACCTTGTCGCTGTCGAGTTTGAGGCGGGTGTCATTGTCCTTGGGCAGCAGCGGGTTGAAATAGCCAAGCCGCTCGATGAAGCGGCCGTCGCGCGGGGAACGCGAGTCGGCGGCGACGACATGGTAGAACGGGCGCTTCTTGGTGCCCGCACGCGCGAGGCGGATAACGACTGGCATTTTAGTCTCCTTGAAGAAAAGCAGGTGTTGGGAAGGATGTTGTGAGTTGGCGCCTGAGCCGTTGTCTCGATGAAGAGTTAAAGGGTGTCAGAGCGCGAGGGGGTGGAAAACGGATTGCGCTGGCGAGGTCCGGAGGTCTCCGGCCCGGCGACGCTCTGGAGCTATTTCTTCTTTTTGGGTCCGCCTCCGGGCAGGTTGGGACGGGTGCTTTGTCCGGTGATCCCCGGGAAGCCGGGCAGACCACCAGGAGGGAGTCCACCGGGTCCAAAAGGCGGGCCTTTGAGCGCATCGCCCTGCATTTTCTCCGCCATGGCCTTGATCTCCTCAGGGCTCGGGGGTTTGACGCTGCCACCCAGACCCATCGATCTCGCGATCCCGGCGAGCGGTCCGCGCTTTCCGGAGTTGAGGGCTTTCATCGCGTCGGCGGTGTTGCGGTGCTGCTTGAGGAGCTGGTTGATCTTGTCGACGCCCTGGCCGGAGCCGGCGGCGATCCGCCGTTTGCGGCTGGCCTTGAGGATCTCCGGCTGACGGCGCTCCTCTCGGGTCATCGAGTCGATGATGGCGATCTGGCGTTTCAGCAGCCGGTCATCGATCCCGGCGGCGGCAATCTGGTTCTTCATTCTGGCGATGCCGGGCATCATCCCCATCACCCCGCCGAGGCCCCCGAGCCTGGTCACCTGAAGCATCTGATCGCGCATGTCGTTGAGATCGAACTGACCCTTGCGCATGCGCTCAGCGGTGCGCGCAGCCATCTCGGCGTCGATATTGGCAGCGGCCTTTTCCACCAGCGACACCACGTCGCCCATACCGAGAATGCGGCCGGCGATACGGGTGGGATGGAAATCTTCCAGGGCATCGGTTTTTTCACCGGTGCCGATGAGCTTGATCGGCTTGCCGGTGACCGCACGCATGGACAGCGCCGCGCCGCCGCGGCCGTCACCGTCGACCCGGGTGAGCACGATGCCGGTCAGGCCGACCCGCTGGTCGAAGGCACGGGCAAGATTGACCGCGTCCTGGCCGGTGAGGGCGTCGGCGACCAGCAGGATTTCGTGGGGGGCGGCTGCGGCTTTGATGCCAGCGGCCTCCGCCATCATCTCTTCATCAAGTGTGGTGCGGCCGGCGGTGTCGAGCAGCACCACGTCATAGCCGCCGAGTTTGCCAGCCTCGAGGGCGCGTCGGGCGATCTGCGCCGGCTGCTGGCCCGGCATCACCGGCAAAGTCGGGATATCGAGATCGCGGCCGAGAACCGCGAGCTGCTCCATCGCCGCCGGGCGGTAGATGTCGAGGGAGGCCATCAGTACCTTGCGCTTGTCGCGCTGGCTCAGACGGCGGGCGAGTTTGGCGGTGGTGGTGGTCTTGCCGGAGCCCTGCAGGCCGACCATCATGATCGGAACCGGCGGCACGGCATTGGTGTCGATGGTCTGGCCCTCAGTGCCCAGGGTCGCAACCAGCTGGTCGTGAACGATCTTGACCACCATCTGGCCCGGGCTCACCGATTTGATGATGGTGGCGCCGATGGCCTGCTCGCGCACCTGCTCGGTGAAGCTCTGCACCACTTCGAGCGCCACGTCGGCCTCAAGCAGAGCGCGCCGCACTTCGCGCATCGCGGCGTCAACGTCCTTCTCACTGAGCGCACCGCGCCCGGTGAGGCGATCGAGGATGCCGCCAAGTCTTTCCGACAGGTTGTCGAACACGATACGCTGTCCTTACATCACCCTGCTGGCGCCGGGTTTGCTGGTTGCTGTGTCACGTCCCCCGATCGGCCCCTGCCTGGCGACCCCTTGCCCGGCCAGCCCCTGCCCCCGGAATCAGGGCGGAGGGACGTGCCAAACAGCGGTGGCGCCCGAGAACGCATCGCGCTGTCGGACGTTGGCCTCCGGCGCCAGGGCACCGGTCGGCGGGTCGAAAAGAAAGCCTTTCCGAGAATTGGCAGGACTTAGAGCCGCAATGCGGCAAAAAGTCAAGTTTTGAAACTCGCTGGCCTCGCGGCTGTCATGTTCCAGCCGCGATCCGCGGGATCGGACTGCGATCGAAGCCGCATCCTCCGGATCGGCTCCGGGCGACCCTTCTGGGGGGCGACGCCCAGCGGGTGAGGCGACAATGGGGTCTCTCGACCGGCCAGCGGCCCCGCTTTGCGTGGTGCTGACCAGCTGCCGCCTGTGCAGCGCTGCCAGATTCCCCCCTTTAAGGCCATGACCGCAGAGAGAAAAAGGCGGGCGGTTCTGCCGTGAACCGCCCGCCTGTCATGAAGCAGACCCTGAAGCGGGGACGTGGGGGGGCTATTTCAGCGGCACATAGACATTGATCACCAGCTTGTCCTCGGCGGTGGTCAGAGGATCAACCGTATATTCCTCAATGAAGCTTTCCTTGGCTTCGAGTTTCTTGTCGTCGAGGTAATTGGTGATGGCTTCGTAGGTGCTGTCCATATTGTCGTAGGAACCGCGATGGACGAATTTCAGGGTCTTGCCGTCGGGGGACAGGCCGATGCTCATGTCCTTGGGCAGTGTGGTCGGTTCCTGGTCGATCGGGATCTCGGCCATATAGGTGAAACCGTTGTCGTCGGTCGAGGTGTAGACGATGGTGGGATTGCCCAGCGCCTTGATCGACTGTTTGTCGAGCAGGGCGTTCATGTCCTTGAGCGTGTCGGTCAGGGTGTCGAAGGCCGAATCCCAGTTGCCGCTGCCTTTGGCGACCAGAACCTTTCTTGGCTGCAGCGTCACCTCTTCGGCTTTGATGTCGACGGGCGCGGCCTTCTCACCGCTGGCGGCCGGAGCGGCGGCGTCGGCCGGCGCCGGGGTCGGGGTCGGGGTCTGTGCTGGCGCGGCACCGACAGAGAAGGCCGCTGCGATCAGGGCTGCCAGGGAAAGGCGGAAAAGGTGGGCACGTTTCATTCCGGAATTCTCCCGCTTGCTCGTTCTGTCTGCTCTGCAATGAGGCCAAGGCAATGCCTCGGATGGGGGGCGCGAAGCCCTCAGGTGATGTTCTGCGGCGAATCGTCATCCGTCGGGAACCCGACCGCTCCCCGGAACCTTAGCATTCCTTTTCGGGTTTCGTAACCATCCCGGTTGCGCGTTGCAGCTGGAACAGACCGGATGCAGATGCGCAATGCGCGAGCGGCCGCCGCCTGGCGCTTCGTTAACGGAAGGTGAAGGAAGATCGCTCCGGTTTGCGTCAGCGCCCGGACAGGAGCCAGCTGCGGCGGTGGGCCTGGCCTGATTGTGCCCGGTTGCCTGAGGCCTGGCGGGGCGCGGTGACTGGTCAAGCGCCTCGTGCGACGCCATATAGGCCGGCAGGCGCCATCAGGCGGGCTTTTGGGAAAAAAGGGCTTCTGGCCGTTTCGAACTCCGGAAAAATTTCATGACCGTGCTGGCCAATCGCGGCTTTGCCAAAATGAACGGCATCGGCAACGCCATTGTTGTGGTGGATCTCCGTGACGGGGCCGGCCGGGTCAGCGCCGAGGAGGCCCGGGCGGTGGCCTCTCCGGAGGGGGTGCCGTTCGATCAGCTGATGGTGCTCTACCCGCCACGCTGTGTCGGCACCGCGGCTTATGTCGGTATCTATAACAGCGACGGCTCGAGGTCCGGAGCCTGTGGCAACGGCATGCGCTGTGTGGCCCGCCTTGTGTTTGAAGAAAGCGGCCGCCGGGAGGCTCTGTTTGAGACCGATTCGGGTCTGATCCCGTGCCGCCAGACCGCTTCCGATCTCTACAGTGTGGACATGGGGGTGCCGAAATTCGGCTGGCGCGACATTCCCCTGGCCGAGGAATTCCGCGACACCCGCTATATCGAACTTCAGATCGGGCCCATCGATCATCCCATCCTGCATTCGCCATCGGTGGTCTCGATGGGCAACCCCCACGCCATCTTCTGGGTCGACGATGTCGCCGCCTATGATCTCGCCCGTTTCGGCCCGCTGCTGGAAAACCACCCGATTTTCCCCGAGCGAGCCAATATCACGCTGGCCCGTGTGGTCGACCGCACGCATCTCACCATCCGCACCTTTGAACGTGGCGCCGGCCTCACGCTGGCCTGCGGCTCGGCCGCCTGTGCCAGCGTGGTGGCGGCAGCGCGGCTCAGGCGCACAGAACGGGTGGCCGAGGTCACGCTGCCGGGCGGGAAACTGGAAATCGAGTGGCGGGTGAGCGACGACCATGTGGTGATGACCGGGCCGGCGGCGTTCGAATATGAGGGCCGCTTCGATCCGGCGCTGTTTGTCCCGGCAGGGCCATGAAGGACATTGAGATCGTCAGCTTCGGCTGCCGCCTCAACCGCCATGAGGCCGACGTGATCCGCCATGAGGCGCGAGAGGCGGGGCTCACCGACACCATCGTGGTCAACAGCTGCGCCGTGACCGCGGAAGCGGTGGCGCAGACCCGTCAATCCATCCGCCGGCTGCGCCGTCAGCACCCGCAGGCGCGGATCGTGGTGACCGGTTGTGCCGCCCAGACCGACGCGGCGATGTTCGCCGCCATGCCCGAGGTCGATCGTGTCCTCGGCAATGCCGACAAGATGGGCTCTGAAGCCTGGCGTCAGGCGCGCGAGGCGCTGGATGGCGGGGCTGGCGACAAGGTCGCCGTCGGCGATATCATGACGGTGCGGGCGATGGCGCCGCATCTTTCGAGCCGGACGGTCAGCGCATTGCCGCGCGCCTTTGCCCAGGTGCAGAACGGCTGTGATCACCGCTGCAGCTTCTGCATCATCCCCTTCGGGCGCGGCAATTCGCGCTCGGCACCGCCCGATTCCGTGGTTGGACAGGTGCGCGCCCTGGTCGCCCAGGGCCATGCCGAGATCGTCCTAACCGGGGTTGATCTGACGAGCTATGGCACCGACCTCGCAGGCTGCCCGCGGCTTGGAGCACTGACACGGCAGATTCTGCGCGAGATTCCCGAACTCAGGCGGCTGCGGATTTCGTCGATTGATTCGTTCAAAGCCGACGCCGAGCTGCTGGATGCCATCGCCACCGAGGAGCGGCTGATGCCGCATCTGCATCTTTCGCTGCAGGCGGGCGATGATGTGATCCTCAAGCGGATGAAACGGCGTCATAGCCGTTCGGATGCCATTGCACTCTGTGCAGAATTGCGGCTTCTGCGACCCGATATCGCGCTCGGGGCCGATCTCATCGCCGGCTTTCCGACGGAGACCGAGGACATGTTCCGCCGCTCCCTCGATCTGGTGGAGGAATGCGGCCTGACGTTTCTGCACGTGTTTCCGTTTTCGTCGCGCCCCGGCACGGTTGCGGCACGGATGCCGCAGCTTGCCGCAGGCGTGATCCGCGAGCGCGCCACGCGCCTGCGCGCGGCCGGCGCGGCGGCATTGACGCGCCGGCTTGAGAGTGAGCGGGGTGCGAGCCGTGCGGTGCTGATTGAGAGTTCAACTCAGGGGCGCACCGAGCATTTTCTCCCCGTAGCGATTACGGGGGCCAAGACAGGTGAGGTGATCACCTGCCGCATCGCGGGCCATGACCGGGAGCGGCTGCTGCTGTGAGGTCTTCACAGCAGCTTGCGGACCCAGTTGGCGGGGTCGGGGGCGCGACCGGACTGGATATCGACCAGCTGTTTGCGCAGGCCCATGGCCACCGGCCCGGCACAACCGCCGTTGATGAGGAAATCACCTTGTCTCGAGCATACTTTGCCGATCGGCGAGATCACTGCGGCGGTGCCGCAGGCAAAGGCCTCCTTCAGCCGGCCGCTGGCGGCGTCGTTTCGCCACTGCTCGATGGAATAGAGTTCCTCACGCACTTCGGTGCCGGCAGCCCGCGCCAGAGTGAGGATCGAATCACGGGTGATGCCGGGCAGGATGGTGCCGAGCGGCGGCGTCAGAAGCGCGCCATCGTCGAAGACAAAGAACACGTTCATGCCGCCGAGCTCCTCGACATAGCGGCGCTCCCGCGCATCCAGGAACACCACCTGGTCGCAGCCATGGGCGATGCCCTCGGCCTGGGCGCGCAGGCTGGCGGCATAATTGCCGCCGCATTTGACCGCTCCGGTGCCGCCGACGGCGGCGCGGGTGAAGTTTTCCGACACCCAGATCGAAACCGGAGCCGGACCGCCCTTGAAATAGGAACCGACCGGGGAGGCGATGACCGCGAAGATATAGTCGCGCGAGGGTTTGACGCCGAGGAAGATCTCGCTGGCGATCATGAAGGGGCGCAGATAGAGGCTGCCGTCGCCGTCCGGGATCCAGGCGCGATCAATCCGCACGACCTGCTCGACGGCGTCGATGAAGGTCTCCTGAGGGATCGGCGGCATGGCCAGGCGCTCCGCCGAATCATGGAAACGACGGGCATTGGCGTCGGGGCGGAACAGGTTGACCCCGCCATCGGCGGATTTATAGGCCTTGAGGCCTTCGAAAATTTCCTGGGAGTAATGCAGGACCGCGGCGGCCGGATCGAGCTGAAAAGGGGTGCGGGCGCAGATTCGGGCGCCATGCCAGCCGTTGGCCTCCGAAAACTGCACCACCGCCATGTGATCGGTGAAAACCCGCCCGAAGCCGGGGTCGACCAGCCTGTTGCGGCGATCGGCATCGGATGTCGGCTCTGCCGCTGGCTGAATTTCAAATTGCAAACTCACTCGCCCGTCCTCCTGCTGCCCGAAGTGGTCATGTCTGGTGGGCCCTGCCTTGAGATTGCGCCGGATCAAGTGGCCCGGAGACGGTCAAGTGGCCGCGGCGCAACCCAAGCGTGCACGGTTTTCGTCGCTGTGATGCTTTTGCCCAAGGCAGAAGTCCAGTATGTTTTGCCAAAATGCCGCCCGACGATCGCATGGTCAACATTCCGGCTGTCGTCATTTCCATGGGCTCCTTCGGGTATTGCCACCCGGAAGGCCGTGATGTGAAAATATTGTTCAGGTTGCCGGTTTCATAACATCAAACCGAAGATGTGTCAATATGACTGACGTAAATTCTGCAGTTTCGTCCGCAGATGCAGGCGAAGCCAGACCCGCGAGCGCGGATCTGGAGGCCCTGCATTGGGACATTATTGAATTGCTGTTTTTTGCCTATCGGGACTTCGTCGGCGACCCCGATGAGGAACTCAAGGCCTTCGGTTTCGGGCGCGCCCATCATCGGGTGATGCATTTTGTCTTCCGTTATCCCGGACTGACGGTTGCCGATCTCCTCAATGTGCTGCGCATCACCAAACAGTCGCTGGGGCGGGTGCTCAAGCAGCTCCTGGACGAGGGCTGCATCGTGCAGAAGACCGGCGACAGTGATCGTCGCCAGCGTCTGCTTTATGCCACCGACAAAGGCGAAGTCCTGGTGCGCCGAATGGCCGGCCTGCAGACGGTGCGTCTCAATCGCGCGCTCAAGGGCCTTGATATGGAGAAGGTCGCCATGATCACCTCTTTTCTGCGCGCGATGATCGACCGCGATGATCCGGACCCGGTGCTGGCGACCATCTTTGCCAGCGCCGAAGCACCAGCACAGGAGTGAGCGTGCCCGAGAACTCCGCTCCAGCATTGCCCGCCGACGATGCGCCGCATCTGTTGCTGGTCGATGACGACCGCCGCATCCGCGACCTCCTGTCACGCTTCCTGCGCGACAAGGGTTACCGCCTCACCACGGCGGAAAGTGCCAGTGATGCCCGCGCCAAGCTGCAGGGCCTGCATTTCGATCTTCTGATTCTCGATGTCATGATGCCGGGCGAAAACGGGTTTGAACTTGCCCGCTTCATCCGCCAGTCGTCCTCGGTTCCGATTCTGATGCTGACGGCGCGCCACGAGACCGCGGACCGCATCGAGGGCCTGGGAATCGGGGCCGACGATTATGTGTCGAAGCCCTTTGAACCGGATGAACTGGCACTGCGGATCAAGAACATCCTGCGGCGGGCGAGGCCCCAGCGCACGACCTCGCGCAAGGAGACGGCGTTCGGCAGCTATCGCTTCCACCTTGAGCGCGGGGATCTGCGTCAGGGCGAGGAGGTTGTTCATCTCACCGACCGTGAGCGCGAGATGCTGCGCATTCTCGCCGAGGCGGCGGGCGAGACCGTGCCCCGCAGCGCGCTGACCGGCAACGGCACGGTCAACGAACGAGCGGTGGATGTGCAGATCAACCGGCTGCGCCGCAAGATTGAGCTTGATCCAGCCAATCCCTTGTTTTTGCAGGCGGTTCGTGGCATTGGCTACCGTCTGATGGTGGATCCGTGAGGGCTTTTCGAGCCCGGGTCGGGTGCGTGGGCAAAACAGCCTTCTGAGCCGTGCTGCAAATTCCCGGCACCCTGTGCCACGAGGTCAGGAAAGCGCGAAGGGAGCCGTTTGCCAAATCCGGGCTTGGACTGTCGGGGCTTGGACTGTCAGAAAAATTGACCCGGTTGGGGCGCCACACGTGATTCGTTTATTTGTAACTGCCCAGGTTGGATAAAGGCGGACAAGGGCAGTTCCCACCCGGCTCGAAATCCGGGAAAATTGCCTATCTCCAACCGGGATGGTCATCCATTTGACACGAATCACCTCCATCGCGAGCGGTGACTGGACCTTGACAACGTCAGAACGGGCACAGTCAGTCGCTTCCAGAAATGGGACGTGGGTCGAAATATCGTGGAGATGATGGTGACTTTGGATGCTGTCCGGGATGCTTTCCCGGGGTGATTTCCCCGGGATGCAGCCCGGACTGGCCGGGATGGCTGGCGTCGCTGGCGGCCTCCTGGCGGTTTCCTGTTGGTTTCCTGCGGGTCATGGCCCAAGGAAGGCGACTGGGCTGTTGTGGCGGCTTTGCGCTGGGACGAAAGCGGAGCGCGGGATCATGCGTGCGCTTGACATGGGGTTGAGGCTGCTGCGTCGGGGGACCGTGCTGATCGCGGCCTCCAACGCCTGGATCGGGAACGCCTTCAAGGGCTGGATGCCGACCGGGCTTTATGCCCGTGCGCTCCTGATCATGATCGTGCCGATGGTGGTGCTGCAATCGGTCATTGCCTTCGTCTTCATGGAGCGGCACTGGAATACGGTGACCCGCAAACTCTCCGCTGCGGTGGTGCACGACATCGCGGCCCTGATTGATGTCTATAAAAGCAATCCCCGCGACAAGGACCGGGAGCAGATCCGTCGCATCGCGCTGCAGCGGCTGGGCATGGTGGTGGATTTTCTGTCCCGTGACGAGATGCCGCCGCCGGGACCGAAACCGTTCTTCTCCCAGATCGATCAGACGCTGTCGATCCAGCTCAGTCGCCAGATCGGCCGCCCGTTCTGGATCGACACCGTCGGCCGTTCCAAACAGGTGGAGATTCGCGTCCAGCTTGATGACGCGGTGATGCGGGTGTTCGCCGACCGCAGTGCGGCTTTCGCCTCCAATTCGGAGATTTTTCTGCTCTGGATGGTCGGCACCTCAACCATCCTGCTCATCGTCGCGGTTCTGTTCCTGCGCAACCAGATCCGGCCGATCCTCCAGCTTGCCAATGCCGCGGACAGTTTCGGCAAAGGGCGCGAGGTGGCGAATTTCCGGCCGCGGGGGGCAAGGGAAGTGCGGGGCGCCGCAGTTGCCTTCCTCGAAATGAAGTCCCGCATCGAGCGCTCGATCGAACAGCGCACCGCCATGCTTGCCGGTGTCTCCCACGATCTGCGCACCATCCTGACCCGCTTCAAGCTGGAACTGGCGCTGATCGGGGACAGTCCGGAATTCGATGGCATGCGCAAGGATGTCGACGACATGTCGATCATGCTGGAGGACTATCTGGCCTTCGCACGAGGCGACTCCGGTGAGCAGGCGCAGCCCACCGACATGGCGCAGGCGCTTGAGGAACTGCGCAGTGACGCCGAGCGCCATGGCCATGAGGCCAGTGTGTCGTTCCATGGCCTGCCGGTGGTGACGGTGAAGCCGGCTTCGTTCAAACGCTGCCTTGCCAACCTGGTCTCCAACGCCGCACGCCACGGCATGACCATCGCTATCAGCGGGCAACGCGATCATCGCTATCTGACCGTCACGATCGACGACGACGGTCCCGGCATTCCGCTCAAGATGCGCGAGGAGGCGTTCAAGCCGTTTCTGCGTCTGGATAATGCGCGCAACCAGAACCAGGGCGGTTCCGGTCTGGGGCTGGCGATCGCCCGTGACATCGCCCGCTCGCATGGCGGCGACATCACGCTGGGCGACAGTCCGATGGGCGGACTTCGCGCCAGCGTGCGGATTCCGGTCTAGCGGCCTGGGTCCGCGCCGAGACCGCTGTGACCTATTTCAGCAGGTCCTTGAGCTTGTTGATGCCCTTGTTCACGTCCTTGATGTTCATCTTGAGGCCGCCGAACAGGATGACATCGCCCGGTTTCTGGTCGGCCTTGCATTCGCCCACCCACTTGGCTTCGACCTTCCCGGTCATGTCGCGCCCGGTCTTGCCGGCGCTGCCGCCATGGACATGGGTGGCAGTTGTCATTGTGAAGGCCGAGTCGAAATCGCCCGTGATGTTGGAATGGGTGGTCATGGTGATGCCGGCGGCGGTACATTCCGATTCGACGGTATAGCCGGCGTCGGTCTTGTGGACTTCGTGTTTCGAGCACTGGTCGATATGCCCGTTCTTGCCGAGAATCTCGGCGAACATCTCTTTTTCAACGCTGGGGTCGGTGCAATGCTGAGCGTTCATGCCCGGCATTCCGGAACTGATCACGCGGATGTCCCACAGACCCGCCTTGCGCATTGGCAACTCATCGGCCCGCGCCCCCGTTGTCGCGGCCAGCGCGATCAACAGACAGCCACACCCTACAACAGACTGCCGTCTCATCTATCAAACTCCGAAAATAATCAGCTCGCTTGCGATCAGTGACGTGGGCCCGGGTTGGCCTCATAGGGCACCCAGCGGCAGGCGAAGGAAATATAGCCGCCATCATAGGCCTGCGCCCCGAGGAATTTCGCGACCTTGCCGTAGCGCGCGCAGTGCTCGACCGCGATTTCCCGTACATCACTCCGGGTCGCCACCGAATAGGCGATGATGCCGCCGGTGTCGTTGCCCTTGACGGGGGGTACCGGCAGGATGTCGGCGCACGCCGCACCCGCAAAGACCGCGCTCAAGCTGAACGCCACCAGACCTGCCGCGATGATCCGCCTCATCCCGCACTCCCATCCATGATCAGATTTCCCGGGACACAGTTTACGGCGCACCGGACACGGTGAAAAGAGTTTAAACTGGTTCCCTGAAACCTCTCTATATCTCAGAAAATCTCGGGAACAAAGCGATTGTCGGGGCGGGATGGTGTCCTGTCACCGCCCGGATGCTTTGACGGATGTTTCCGGGACACCGGCCTCAGGCAATCCTGGCCACAGGGAATCCTGGCCGGAGGCGGAAATCGCTCAAAAGGCGAGAGGCGGGCAATGCCGCATGTGGTTTTCGTGCTCCATAACCGGCGAAATCCGCTTCAGGATGGGGCGATTCGATCTTTCCGCCTCACGGGATTCGGCAGGTCTTCCCGGTTCGGTGCTCCCATGGGGGCGCCCTTTGGCCATGAGGGGGCGCCCCCTGGGCCGTAAGGGGGCGCAGCCCTGGGCCATGGCGGGGCGCACGCGGGCGTTGCCCGATCGCGGCGCCGACCAGGCGCTGGACACCTTGTTCGGATGGCTGTGGTTTTGCCTCGCGGACGTCTCCCGGCTGCGGGCAGGAAGGCCGGAAATGGCGGCGTTTGCTGGGAGCGGCAGGTGAGCCGGCGCGATTGCGACATCTTTGGAGGTGGGATGGTCGCAGCCATCTGCGCATTATTGTGCCGGAGGAGATCGCGAGCAGGCCTACGCGTGGGCACCGGGATGGCCCCTCACAAAGTGGTTTTGCGTGGATCGGTTGAGAAACGCGCACGCCCGCTCTATGCAGGCGGAAGTCGAGGGCAGTGCGAGGGTGGCGGACGTGGGGCTGTTGGGAAAGCTGTTTGGTTTCAGGGGTCGGATGCAGCGAAGCCCCTATTGGGGCTATTCGATTGCGGCAATTGCTGTTTTGAACGTGATCGTGCTGCCGATTTTCTTCGTTTTCCGGGCCATCGGAATATCCGCTACACTCGCCGCGGCGATGGCTCAGATGTTTGCCATTCCCAGCCTGCCGTTCCTGTGGATCCTGCTCAGCCTTGCAGCGAAGCGTTGCCACGACAGGGACAGGTCGGCCTGGTTTCTGCTGGTTGGGCTTATCCCGGTGATCGGCTGGCTCTGGCTTCTGATTGAACTCGGCCTGCTGGAAGGCACGGCGGGTGAGAACAGGTTCGGGCCTTCGCCGAAAGCGGTGATGTCAGATCAGGGCCGGATTGCTCCGTGACAGCGCATCGCAAGCAGCCTGGCTTTCATCGGCAGGGATGAATGAGGGATGTCCGGAGGAAATGCAGCCTATCGCTCCATCTCTCGCATTTTGCGACGGGCGGCGGTATCTGCCAACCGCCTCCTGAGCAGGTCACCCCTTAGCCGGCGGTGGGCGCGGATGTCGCCGGGGCGCAGCACGCGCCGGCGATGTGGGGTGCGTCTGCGGCCGACTCACGGTTTGGGGAAGGGCGTGGCAGAGTGCTGGGCCAGTTCGCAGATCTTCTGCCGCGATGCCTCGCTCTTTTCATAGAGGTCCTTGACCTGGGGGGCGACCTCCGCCGGAATGCCGCATCTGGCGCCATTGCTCTCGACAAATTTCAGCATCTCGGACATGGCGCTGGCGAGAGACCCATAGGCGGTGCAGCCCTGCTCGGACGTCGGCCGGTGCGCCGGATCGGCGGTCAGGGCCTGCAGGGCCTGGCCGCGTTCTTCGGTCTTGTGGCGCAGCTGGACAAAGGTCTTCATGCATTCGCTTTCGGGCTGCGAGGGCCTGGCGGGGTCCATGTTGTCAAGCGGAGCGGCGCCGCGGCTGGGGAAGGATCCTGGAGGCGGGGGGGCAATTTGCTTCGGGGGCGGCGGAAATGGCTTCGGTGTTGTGGTGCCCTGGGCGAGTGCTGGAGCGGAAAAACCCGGGCAGAGAGCAGGACCAAGAGCAAGACCGAGAGCGAGCGTGAAGGCACGAGAAAAATTGTTCATAGATGCGTTTCCTGTGGGATCAGGGGATCGTCAGGTGATTCTGTGGCCCGGCGTCGGAGCGTTCCGCCACGGAACTCAAAGGCGCCGGGATGGATGCGACAGACTTCGGATTGACGTGAATGGAGGGTTGAACATGCGGACACTGGAAGACGGCGGAGCTGGATGATGGCGCTGAGACCAGGTTTCAAGGCCCATGGATGACGGGAGCCTGGCGGCAACAATGAAATAGAACAGCTCAGGCGCGCGATAACAATAATGTGTTCGCTCGCCCGATGGTCAAAAAAGTGACACGCCATTCCGGATCGGTGGCCCTTGAGACCGTCGCAGCCGCCGGCGCGAAAACCGCCCGTGTATCGGTTCCCGCTTCGGGGCCGCAACTGGCGTGCCGCGCGGCGGAACCCCCGGTGTTCATTTCGTATTTGGTGTGATGAGAGCCCTTCGATCCGCCCTGGAGCGGGAGGGTGGAAGCCGCCGCTGTCCGGCACAGGATAGCGGCTTCAATGCGGTGACCTCGGGTGAGGGAAGGGTTGTGGCGGCGGCTTCACGCGCCTTGCGCC
>Ga0123357_10000779_pt1 | contig 32194 bp, 32 predicted proteins | sample TergutEmb28metaG_FD_89873 | JGI IMG/M metagenome (GOLD analysis project Ga0123357, IMG submission 89873) | Embiratermes neotenicus P4 segment gut microbial communities from Petit-Saut dam, French Guiana - Emb289 P4 | ecosystem: Host-associated > Arthropoda: Insects > Digestive system > Gut ...
ATATGTCGGGCCAAACGGCCGTCGGGCTTGCCGTCATAGGCGGCACGCCGACAGTTCGGTTACCAGGATCGCCCGGGCACCGGCGGCCCACAGATCGTCCATCAATTGCTGAGCGTTACGACGTGGCACCAAGGCGCGGACGGCCGACCACCCGGCCTTGGCCAGCGGCGAGACGGTCGGGCCTTCCAAACCTGGGGTCAACTTGGTGGCCCCCGGCAAGTTGGCGTCGGCGATGTCGTAGTCGATCAAAACGTAGTCGCGGGCCACAATCACCCCGTCCAACCGGGCTTTCATGTGGCGGGCGGCTTCGACCACGGCGGTGTCATCGCGGGCGTCGGGGCGGGCGATCAGGATCGCCGTCGAAACCAGAATAGGGTCGCCGAACAGCGCCAAACCAGCCTTGCGAAGCGTGGTACCTGTGTCGACCACGTCAGCGATAGCGTCCGCCACGCCGAGCCGGATGGCCGATTCAACCGCCCCGTCCAGCGTTATCAGGCGTGCCTTGATGCCATTCTCGGCCAAGTACGACCCCAACAAGCCTGGGTAGCTGGTGGCGATGCGCAAACCGTCAAGAGCTTCCAGGCTGAGGCCGGGCGGCCCGGCGAAGCGGAACGTCGAATCGCCGAAACCAAGCTCCATGACCTGCTTGGCGCTGGCGCCAGAATCGAGAAGCATGTCGCGGCCGGTGATGCCCAGATCGAGGGTCCCCTCGCCCACGTATGTGGCGATGTCGCGGGGGCGCAGATAGTAGAACTCCACCCCGCCAGCCGGGTCAACCAGCACCAACTCTTTGGGGTCGCTGCGCTGACGGTAGCCGGCGGCGGCCAGCATGGCCACCGCTCCCTCAGCCAGCGAGCCTTTGTTGGGCACGGCGACTTTCAACAGTTCATCAGTCATCAGACTTGCCAACCTCACAGGTGTCGGTAGACGTCCTCCAGGGTCAACCCCTTGGCGATCATCATGGTTTGCAGGTGGTACAGCAGTTGCGAGATCTCCTCGGCACACGCGTCATTCGACTCGTGTTCCGCAGCCATCCAGACCTCGGCGGCCTCCTCGACAACCTTCTTCCCGATTGCGTGGACACCGGCATCAAGGCGCTCGACGGTGCCTGAACCGGTCGGGCGTTCTGCCGCCTTGCGGCCAAGTTCAGCCCACAAATCCTCGAAACTCTTCATGCCGGTGCCACAACTGTCAATCGGTGACGGTCAGGTGGATGACGCCGTAATCGTAGGCCTTGCGGTGGTAGACAACCGACGGCAGGCCAGTCGCTGCATCCACGTAGAGGAAGAAGTCGTGGCCGACCAGTTCCAGTTCGTCCAAGGCCTGCCCAAGCGTCAGCCTTGGCGAGCTGAAATTCTTCTCACGCACCACCAGCGGACCATCGCCGGTGACCTCGACACCAGCCACCATGCGGGTGTCTGGCTTGGCCTCGTCTTGGACTGGGGGGATCGTGACCGGCAGATCGTTGATCGGCAAAGACGCCAGGTTTTGGGCCCGCAGCCCGCGCCGCGTCTTGCGTCGATCGGCGGCCCGGCGCAACTGAGTGCGCAGCTTGTCGACAGCCGCCTCGAATGCCACTCTCTTGTCGTCGGCAGCCCCCGCCGCGCGCACTACTGGGCCCTTGGACCGCAGGGTGATCTCGACGGTCGTTACCGGCGCATTCTTGCCTTCACCAGCCGAAAACTCGACCTCAGCCCGTTGCACCTGGTCGGACATTCGTTCGACCTCGCGCTCCAAGCGATCTATGACCATTTGCCGCACGTCTTCTGTGACGGTCATGCGGCGGCCCGAGATGATAATTTCCATCTTGGTCTCCTTCCGTGTGGTTCCAGACTACCGGACGAACTCATGCGGCGTGTCTACCTTGGGGCGTGTGTGCCACTGATGCTGCACCAAGAATGTGATGGCCTGCCTCGCGCAGCGCCCGCACCGCCTCAATCATGGTGGCCCCGGTGGTCACTACATCGTCGATGACCACAACCGGTGGGTTTGGACGGTTTGGGGACGGTGGACGGGCGCGCATCGAGCCAACCTGGACCACCCGTCGGGAAACCGCAGCCAACCCGGCCTGATCAGGTGTCGCCTTCGTCCGCCGCAACAGCGGCGACCAGCGGTAACTGCCCCGACGAGCCACCCATTGCGCCAGGGTGGCGGTGTGATCGAACCCGCGCAGTCTGACGCTGTCCGGCGACGACGGCACCGGAACAAGGATCAAGCCAGGCCTAGCCACCTGCCCGACCGCAGCCGACAGTGCAACGCCGAGCGGGGCCGTCAATTGCCAGGCCTGGTTGTCCTTGTAAGCAATGATGAAGTCCGCCGCGTCGTCATAGGCCAGCGCGGCAACCGCCGGCACATCCAACCCTGGGCGCCAGATGCCCTGCGGGTGCGGCTCCAGGCCCTGACGGCAGGCCGGGCAGGGGCTGCGCCCGGGCGTGCCACAACCATGACATTGCCCGCCCAGGTACAGGTCGACAGCGGCATCAAGTAGATTCGCAACACTCATGCCAACATCATGGCTGCGGAAGAGCAAAAACCGGCACGTCAGTTTGACGCTGTGGATAACTAGCCGGGAAGGGCCACTGCAATCAGTCCCGACGCCCCCGCCGTCCAGCGAGTGGTGTCCTCGTACCGCAGCGCCACACCGGCCGCCGTCAGCGCCACTGCTGTCGTTCCACCGTCCGTCCGGGGGGTGACCGCCATGGCAATTGGCTGATCACTTATCGGCCCCATTGACACAACCGTAGCCGCGTCAACGTCCGTCCGGTACACCGCGGCACTTCCGTTTTGGCTTGTCGTTGCCAGAACGACGAGTTGCGAGGCGGACACCCAGCCGATGTCCGAGCATGTCGCGAGCAGGCCTCGGTCGGTGTTGACCACCAGAGGACGCCAGCCCGTGACCACCAGAGGCGACAAGCTTTCGACATGCATAAGCCCGACCACGTCCTGGCCACCAATGCTGGCGACGACGGCGACCCGCGTGCGATCCGGTGCCACTCGGAAGGCGGTCACCGTGGCGCCCGCCAGGTCAGTCAGATCGGCATGCTGCGGCGGGCCACTCGGCCCGACCAGCCACATCGCGGGCGTCGGCCCCTGGGAGACGGCCCAGACCCCGTCCTGGTTGATTTGGGGACGCGTCAGGCCGGGCGCGTCGAAGGCCTTGGCGGGCGGGCTGGACGACGTTATTGACCCGATCCACAAACTGGTGGGTGAGGTCAGCGCCACGCTTACGCCATCCAAGCCGATGGCCAACCCAGTGGGCGTGTCACCCCAGGCGGTGCCAAGTGGCCCCGCAATCGGCGCTGGCGTGGCGCCGTCCACCGAGGACAGCTGCGTCAGTGTGGAGTCGGCCAGCAGGCCGAACTCGGCCGTTGAACCCGTCAGGTCTACTGGGGCGTAGGCGTTTACCGTGGACTGCCGGACCACGCCGCCGACACTTCCCGGCACAGCAAAGGTGGTGCCGTCGACAGTGATGGTCAGACCAGTGATCGTCGGGAAGCTTTCGTGCAGCGTCCACCAGATCTGTGACACCATCTGCACTTTCTGCGACTCCGAAAGGCCCTGAATCTCAGAGCTCAGCGTCAACTGCGCCACACCGGATTCCACCGGCACGGACGAGACAGCCAGCTTCGTCTGGGGCGGGATCACCGTGACCGCTGCCGGGCTCAACCAGGCCGACGGGCCGTTCAGCAACCCTTCGACCGTGGCTGTCGGTGTGGCGTCACCCCAGTTCATGTACAGGTTTTCGGTCATCAGATGATCCAGCGAGGGGTCGAAAAAGTACACCGGCACAGCCTTGAATGCCTGCTTGAAGGCATAGGACGAGATGATGATGCCCGGACCCGGGTTGCCGATGCGCCACTGCCCGTTGACCTTCGTCATCTCGAAATCCTGAGAGTAATCGGGCTGGTTGACGGCGGTGAAACGTCCGTCAACCACCACGCCGAGCACTGGCGCCTTGAGTTTCGCCGACTGGTCAGTCACCGTCGGCGCATGGCCATTTGAGTCGTAGATTGTCACCTGTGCGGCCGGGTCCCAATCCAGCGCCGCCTGCGGTGTCAGGTACTGACGGGCGACATTGAATCGGTTCGCATTACCAGACCAGACGGCCGCCAGAAACCCACCGAGAATCTGGTCGGGCGTGCCATCCTCAACGGGCGTGGCGGGTTCGATGTCGACGCGCGGGGCACCGCCCCCGACCGGCGGCTGGTCGACCTGCTGCACTGACCCCGATGTCGGGATCAGGCTGCAACCTGTCAAGGTCAAAACAAGTAACAGGATGACAGTAACGCTCTTAGCCCTGCTCATCGGCGTCCCCCTCCGGTTCGGTGGCTGGCAACTCTCCGGCGGTACCCGGTCCAGGTGAAGCGTCCTCGGGGCGCAATGGCAACGGCGAGGTCTTGATGGTGCCGCCCGGCGAACGCGGCAGCGTCAGCCGAAACGATGAGCCTTCGCCCAGTTGGCCCCACGCCTCAAGCCAGCCATTGTGCAGGCGGGCGTCCTCCAATGCGATCGCCAACCCCAAGCCGGTGCCACCGAGGTTGCGCTGCCGCGACGGGTCGGCCCGCCAGAATCGGTGGAAGACCAGTTCCGTTTGCTCGGGACGCAACCCGACGCCGTGGTCACGCACCGTCACGGCAACACTGTTCTCGTCACCGGCCACAGTCACTTCGACGGGACGGGACTCGCCGTGCTCGATGGAATTGGACAGCAGGTTCCTTAGGATGCGCCGCACGCGCCTCGGATCGGCCTCCACCATCATCGAACCCGGCCGCACGTCCACACCGATTTGGACGCCGGCCTGTTCGGCGAGCGAACCGACATCGCTGACCTCGTCACGCACCAGCGAGGCGAAATCGACGTCGTCGGCACTCAAGGTCGCCGCACCTGCGTCGAATCGCGAAATCTCCAGCAGGTCGGCCAGCAGCGACTCGAAGCGGTCCACCTCGTTATGCATCAGTTCGACGGTGCGGGTCAGCCCAGGCGTCACCTCGCTGCGCTGGTCGTACAGAACGTCGGAGGCCATGCGAACCGTCGTCAACGGTGTGCGCAGTTCGTGGGAAACGTCCGAGACGAAGCGCTGCTGCAGACGCGACAGCTCTTCCAGCTGACCGATCTGGGTGCTCAAAGTCGAGGCCATGTCGTTCATCGAAATGGCCAGGCTGGCCAGGTCGTCCGAGCCGACCACCGGCATGCGCTGTTCGAAATCACCGGCCGCGATACGCCGGGCCACCGCCGAGGCCTGCCTGACGGGTCGGCTGATCTGCCGCGCCACCAGGTAGGCGATCAGCACCAGCGCCACCGACAGCACCGCCATGGACGACCACACGGCTCGCTGCAATACAGCGAGAGTGTTTGCTTCCTGGGTCAGCGGGAACAGGAAATACACGGGGTAAAGGTCGCCAGAGGGCACGCGCAGGTTGCCGCCAACCGCCAGCCCCGGCACCGACGGCGTGCCGTCACGGTAGGACACCAGGGTGGGTGCCACCCACAGATAGTTCGACCCGGCGAGCTTGTCGGCCAAGGCGGGCGGCACCGAGTCGGCGGACAAGCCGCTGGAGATGAAGCCCGTGACCGGCGTTTCGATCATCACCTGGAACTGTTGAGACGAGGCGGTCGCCTGGGCAACCAACTGGTTGAGGCGCTCGTTCAGGGAGGCGACGGACAGATCCGTGTCGGCCAACGACAACTGCATGCGGCTCAACGCCGTGGACGCCTCCGCCGATGCGCTCACCTGCTTGCCGGCCAAGATGCCCCGCGATGCCTGCACAAGGATCAACCAGGCGCTGGCGGCCAAAATGATCAACGCCGCGACCAGGGTCGTCGCGATAACGCGCAGCGCAATGGACGACCGCCAGATGCGCCGCGGAAGCGCCAAACGACGAGCCGTGCCGTCAGCTACCGGCATTGTCTTCCACCCGATAGCCAACGCCTCGCACCGTGATGACAATCTCGGGGCGCTCGGGGTCTTTCTCGATCTTCGAACGCAACCGCTGGATGTGCACATTGATCAGTTTGGTATCGCCCGAATGGTGGTAGCCCCAGACGTCCTCCATCAGCTTCTGACGGGTCATCACCTGCCGCGGATGCGTTGCCAGGGCCATCAACAAGTCGAACTCCAGTGGCGTTAGCATCACTTCCTGGCCGTCACGGGTCACCTTGTGGGTGGCAGGGTTGATGACGATGTCGTTGATGACGATTGCCGCACCTGGGATGTCCGCTTCCAGTCGGCGTAGGCGTGTGCGTAACCGGGCCACCAGCTCTTGCACCTTGAACGGTTTGGAAACGTAGTCGTCGGCGCCGGCCTCCAGGCCCCTGACGACGTCTTGGGTGTCGCTTCGGGCCGTCAGCATGACGATGGGGACGCCCGACTCCGCACGGATCGTGCGGCAGACCTCGACGCCGTCGCCGCCGGGCAGCATGATGTCAAGCAGCACAACATCGGGGCGGTGACGGCGGAACGCCTCAACCGCCCGATCGCCGCGGCCGCACCAAACTGTCTCAAAACCTTCTTGGCGCAGGACGATCTGCAGCATCTCTGCCAGCGCCACATCGTCATCAACGACGAGTACCACCGGATGATTGGACGCACCAGCCATGGCTTCCTCCTGCTTCGCCAGTTTACTAGCCCGTCGCGACCTCGTGAAGCTGGTCGGCCGACCAACCTGACCAGCTCGGCGGGTAGAGCGTCGCCTCAATGCCAATGACAGCCAAGGCGAGTATTCCTTGACAAGCCGAAACGCCCGAACCGCAATACAGCGCCAACGGTTCTTTGAGGTCGCAGAAATAGGCTTTCAGCGTCTCGTCGTCCGGCATGGCGCCTTGGGCGTCCCACAGCGCGGCGACGGGACGGTTGACGGCACCCGGTATGTGACCCGCCTTGGCGTCGATCGGTTCGACCTCGCCGCGATAGCGCTCGGCAGCACGCACGTCGACCAGGCTGCCAGGCCAGGTGGGAATAGCGTCAGCGTAGATCGTTGGCAGGTGGCCGGTGGTCAGTTGAACGGTGACCGGAGGGGCGGCGCGAGGCCCCGTCTCGGGCTCGGCGCCCGATGCCAGCCAAGCGGGCCATCCTCCGTCCCGGACGGCGGGCCAGCCGCCGTCTAATACGCGGACATCCAAGCCCGCCCAGCGAAGCACCCACCAGGCACGAGCGGCTGCCGATGTGCCCGGCTCATCGTAGACGACGATGGGACGGGCAGGGTCGATTCCCAGTTGGCCAAGCCCCACACTCAGGTGTTCGGCGGTCGGCATGGGGTGCCGCCCGAGAGTCTTGTCGGGGTTGGGCTGGGTCAGCACATCCTCAAGGCTGAGGAACAGCGCCCCCGGTATGTGTCCGGCCTCGTAGGCCGCCCGGCCGGTGCCCGGCGGCTCGTTCAACTGCCAACGCACGTCAATCACTTGGGCATGGCCAAGTTGGGCTGCGGTTGCCAGATAATCAGATCGACTCATGCCTCAATTATCCGCGCTCGCGGCGTTTTCCGGATATCTCGTCCAGCTCAATCTTGAAGACCGTCACGTTGGGCCTCAAAGGGTCGGGCAGGGTTCTGCTGGCCCCCGGGTCGTAGCGGTCGACGATGATGGCGGCGCCCCGACGGGCCTCATCTGGATCCGTCACTTCCCGCGCTTCACCAAATCCGATAACAGACTCGTAGACCGCCGTCATGTCGCAGGCCTCCGGCACGTTCTTGACGATCTCATTCAGCCATTCGGCCTCGAAGCACACCCGCCCGCCGGCCCTGATCGCGGTGATCTTCCGGCCGGCCGTCGCCCCATGGCACCAGATGACCACCCCGCCATCAACGACCTCGAACCCGAAGCTGATGGGCACGACGTAGGGGCCTTGGTCGTCCACCAGCCCCAGGTGACCCGTCTGGCAGCGTGCCAAGACGCCCAAAACGTCGTCGAAGCTCTTTATCTCCCGCTTGTGTAACCGCATGGTGCAATTCTTTCAGATCCTGCGACTTCGCGCAGGCCCAGAACGACGAAGTGGGGCCCGAGCCGTAACTCGAACCCCACTTCGCGATGAAATCACTCGCCTGAGAGCTGCTCTTTAAGTGCCTGAAGCTGCTCGTCAGATGCCAGCGTGCTTGCGCCGTCATCCGCCTTGGACGAGTAGTTGGTGGCCACACCGGCCTCAACGGCAGCGTCCTGATTGGCGGCATCCGCCTCGGCGGCCTGCTTCTTGAGCGCCTCCCAGCGGGCCCGGGCCTGCGCGTACTGAGCTTCCCAGGCAGCCTGCTGCTCCTCGTAGCCGGGCAGCCATTCGCCCGACTCGGGGTCGAAGCCCTCGGGGTAGATGTAGTTGCCGGCCTCGTCGTAGCTGGCCGTCATGCCGTACATCGACGGGTCGAACTCGTCGTCCGTCGAACCGATACCCTCATTGGCCTGCTTCAGGCTCAGGCTGATGCGGCGGCGCTCCAAGTCGATGTCAATCAACTTCACCATCACCGACTCGCCGCTTGAGACGACCTGCTCGGGGATCTCGACGTGACGATCGGCTAGCTCGGAGACGTGCACCAAGCCCTCAATGCCGTCCTCGACACGCACGAACGCGCCGAAAGGCACCAGCTTGACGACCGTGCCCGGCACGATCTCGCCCAACTGATGGGTACGGGCAAACGTCTGCCAGGGGTCTTCCTGCGTCGCCTTCAGCGACAGCGAGATGCGCTCGCGGTCACGCTCGACATCCAACACCTCGACGGTCACCGGCATGCCAACCTCGACGACCTCGCCCGGATGCTCGATGTGCTTCCAGCTCAACTCGCTGACGTGCACCAAACCGTCGACACCGCCGAGATCGACGAACGCGCCGAAGTTGACGATGGACGAGATGACGCCCTTGCGGATCTGGCCCTTCTCGAGATTGTTCAGGAATGTGCTGCGCACCTCCGACTGCGATTGCTCCAGCCAGGCCCGGCGCGACAGCACAACATTGTTGCGGTTCTTGTCCAGCTCGATGACCTTGGCCTCGATCTGCTGGCCGATGTAGGGCTGCAGGTCGCGCACCCGGCGCATTTCCACCAGCGACGCCGGCAGGAAGCCGCGCAGGCCGATGTCAACAATCAGGCCGCCCTTGACGACCTCAATGACGGTGCCTGTGACAACCCCGTCCTCAGCTTTGATCTTCTCAGTGATGCCCCAAGCCTTCTCGTACTGGGCACGCTTCTTCGACAGGATGAGCCGGCCGTCCTTGTCTTCCTTCTGCTGCACAAGGGCCTCGACCTCGTCGCCAACCTGGACGAGATCCTCTGGGGCCACATCGTGGCGGATTGACAGCTCTTTGCTCGGTATGACGCCTTCGGTCTTGTAGCCGACGTCGACGAGCACCTCGTCCTTGTCGACCTTCACGACGGTACCTGTGACGATGTCGCCGTCGTTGAAATACTTGATAGTGGAATCGATCGCGGCCTCGAAGGCGTCGTCCGTGAGGCTGTCGGTCGTGCTCTCGGGTGAGAGCGTCTCGGTTGATGTCATTTGAACTTTCGGTGTTTGGTTTCGGTGTTTGGTCGCCGCCGTCGCGCTCCGACGCATGGACGGGCATGGCCTCTAGGTCTGGAACCATGCTGACAACAGCGAAGCGATATTACCGCATACGCGTTGACTTGGGCAAACAGTTGGTAACGAAGTGATAACGGCGGGCACCGAATAACCGTCATGCTGCGCGCGCAGTCGCAGCATCCGACCAAAGGCTGCGCGGGTACACCCCCTGGTCGCAAAGCGAGGCGAGGTGGGCCCGCAAGCCGGGTAGATCGTCTGCGTAGGTCATGCCCATCCACACGGCCGACGTCGGCAGCACACGGACTCTCGGAATCAGGGTGCGGGCGACATCCGGCAGGAAGTATTCTGCCGTGGCCGCATCGGGTCTGTTCAGGAAGCGCGGGAACCCGTCGCGGAAAGCATCGGCGGCGTCGGCCCGGAAACCCCAGAAGTTCAGTGACACAAGGGTATCGCCGCCGTAGAAATCGCCTGCCTCGTCGACGGCGCCACCGGCGACAGGACGCAGAGCCGTCCGCTCGCAGATATCGACCAGGCGCCCGTCGCCGTCAACATCGCAAACCCCACGGGACACCGTGCCATGCTCCGACAGGGTGTTAACCAACCGATAGCCCACCAACCCATGATTCCCGCCATCATCAGCCAAAAAACCGGCCATCTGATCGTAGGCATCGCGCCCGTAAAAGTCGTCGGCATTTACGGTGGCGAACGCGCCACCGACCCCGGTGGCGAAGGCACCGCTGACAAAAGGCAGAGCCGCCAACACGGCCTGCCCGGTGCCCCAAGGCTTGACGCGCCCAGGTGGAACAGTGAAGCCCGGCGGCAGGGCGTCGAGGCTTTGATGCGCATACACCAGTTCGACATGGCGCCCGATGACGTCGCCGATGCGGGCCGCAAACTCGGGCTCCAACTGGGGCGTCACCACCGCCACAACACGCTCAAAACCGGCCCGGATGGCGTCGAACACCGCGTAGTCGACCAGCGTCTGCCCAGCCTCGTCCACCGGGGCCAACTGCTTCAGCCCGCCGAACCGGTTGCCCATGCCCGCCGCCAACACGACCAGTGTCAGATTGCTCATGAGGAAAGTGTAGTTGGCCAGATCCTGCGACTCCCACTCGCTTTGCTCGCTCCACGCAGGATGACGATAATGGACCCTTTTCCCCGTCATGCTGCGCGTAGCGAAGCGAAGTCGCAGTATCTACCTCAGTGGGCGGACGCCCAGGAGTCGCCCACGCCTATGGACACGTCGAGCGGCACCGCCAGATCCATGGCGTGGGTCATGACATCGGTCACAAGGCTGGACAGCGCCGCCTGCTCGCCCGGGGCCACCTCGAACACCAACTCGTCGTGCACTTGCAGCAGCAAACGCGACTTCAACCCGGCATCGGCCAGCCGCTCGACCACTCGCACCATCGCTAGCTTGATGATGTCGGCCGCGCTGCCCTGGATCGGCGCGTTCAGTGCGGCCCGCTCGGCCATGTCGCGGCGCTGGGCGTTCATGCTGGTCAAGTCGGGCAGGTAGCGCCGACGCCCAAGCAGCGTCTCGGTGTAGCCGGTGCGACGAGCCTTTGCCACCACGGCCGCCAAGTACTCCTTGACATGGCCGAAGGTTGAGAAGTAATCGTCCATCAGGTCGCGGGCCGCATGCACATCGATGCCCAGTCGCTGCGAAAGACCAAACGCCGACAGCCCATATGCCAGCCCGTAATTGACCTGTTTGACCTGGCTGCGCTGGGCCGGTGTCACCTCCGATTCCGGCACTTCGAAAACGCGGCTGGCCGTGACGGTGTGAAAGTCGACGCCGCTGCGGAACGCCTCGATCAACGCCGGGTCGCCAGACACGTGAGCCATGACCCGCATTTCGATCTGTGAATAGTCGGCGCTCAGCAACGACTCGAAGCCGGCTCCAGCCACGAAACCTTCGCGGACGCGTCGGCCCGTCTCCGACCGGATGGGAATGTTTTGCAGGTTGGGGTCAGCCGACGAAAGACGCCCTGTGGCGGCGGCCGTTTGAATGTAGGTGGTGTGGATGCGCCCGTCGTCACCGATCGCCTTCATCAGCGCGTCGACGATCTGGCGCAGCTTGATGTTGTCGCGATGGGCCAGCAACTGCGCCAAAAATGGGTGCTCGGTAGTGGCATACAACGCCTCCAAGGCGGCGGCGTCAGTGGTGTAGCCAATCTTGGTTTTCTTGGTCTTCGGCATCTTCAGTTCGTCAAACAGGACGGTCTGTAACTGCTTGGGTGAGCCCATGTTGAAGTCGTGGCCAACAATGCGGAAGGCCTGCTGCTCGGCCTGGATGACGGCGGCGTCAAGGTCGTCGCGGAGGTGCCCGAGGACGGCATCGTCGGCGGCGATGCCCGTGGTCTCCATGGTCGCCAACACCCTCTGGACGGGCAACTCGACATCGCGCAGCAGGTCGGACCCACCATCGCGGTCAAGCGCCACCTGCAGCACTGCCGCCAAATCGGCGACCGCGCCGACGCGGGCCGGCGAATCCTCGTCCACCTCGTCGAAGTTGAGCATCGCCTGCTGTGGCGGCTGCCCTGGCGTCCCATTCAAGGGACGTCCCAGATACTGGGCGCTCAGGCCCTCCAAGTCGAACGACCGCTGGTCCGGCTGCAAAAGGTACGCGGCCAGTTCCGTATCCATAACCAAGCCGTTCATCGGCCAGCCCTGTGCCGTCAGCGCCTGGATCTGGCCCTTGGCAGAGTGCATGATCTTGGGATGACTGGCATCTGCCAGCCAGTCGGCCAGGGCAGCGTCGTCCAAATCCCAGTCATCCCGCACCAAAGAGGTGACCGCCTTCGGCCCCGCCAACCACACCTCGTCCACCCGATGGCCCTTGACGAGCACCGCCGTCGGCGCGTCGGCGGAAGTATTGCTATGCAGCCACGTCGCCGCATCACCGGCCGTTTCCACCACCCGGGGTTGCGCCTCGCGCGACACGCGCATCGGCACGTCTGGCTGCCCCAGGGCCTCCATGAATCGGGCCCGCAGCGTGGTACCAAACTGCATGGCCCCGAAAATCCGGGTGATCTCGGCTGTGTCAGGTGTTTGCCGCATCAACCCGTCGACTTCGACTGGCAGGTCCAGCGTGGTCACCAAAGCGTTGAGGTGACGATTGCGGCGCACGTCATCGAGATGCTCTCGTAGCGACTCCCCGACCTTGCCGGGCACCTGGTCAACCCGCACCAGCAACTCGTCCAGGTCGCCATACTGCGCCAGCCACTTGGCGGCCGTCTTGGCCCCAACCCCGGGGACACCCGGCAGGTTGTCGCTGGCCTCGCCCACCAGAGCGGCCAGCTCCGGATACTGGCCGGGTGCCACGCCGTACTTGTCTAGGACGGCCTGAGGCGTCATCGACGCCATTTCCGTCACACCCTTGACGGGGTATAGGACGGTGGTGTTCTCCGTCACCATCTGCAGCAGATCACGGTCGCCGGAGCAGATCAGCGTTTTCAGCCCGGCCGCCTCGGCCTGCCTGGCCCATGTGGCGATGATGTCGTCGGCCTCGTAGTTTTCCAACTCGGCGTGGGCTATGCCGGCGGCGTGCAACACTTCGTGGATCAGCTCGGTTTGGCCGAAAAACGGCACCGGCGTGTCGCCACGCGTCCCTTTGTAGTCGGGGTAATGGTCGGTGCGGAAGCTGACTCGTGACAGATCGAAGGCAACCCCGATATGGGTTGGGTGCGTCGACGTGATCAGGTTTGCCAGCATCGACGTGAAGCCGTAAACCGCATTGGTGTACTGCCCGGTCGACGTCATGAAGTTCTCGGCCGGCAAGCCGTAGAAGGCGCGAAAGGCGATGGAGTGACCGTCGATCAGCAGCGCGACGCCCTGATCAGTCACTGGCGTCCTTGGCGTGTTCGAGAACGCCCTCAGCGACGTCCTTCATCGACTTTCGCATATCCATGGCCTGCTTCTGAATCCAGCGGAACGCCTCGGCCTCGGTCATGCCGAAGCTGTCCTGCAGCAGGCCCTTGGCCTGATCGACCAGTTTGCGCGACTCCAGGCGGTCGGCCAAATCGGCGGCCTCGTCCTCGACGGCGCGCAGCTCTGCGAAACGAGCCATCGCCATTTCAATGGCAGGCACGACATCGGAGGCATCGAAAGGCTTGACCACATAGGCCATAGCCCCCGCCTCGCGGGCCTGCTCGACAAGGTCGCGCTGGCTGAAAGCCGTCAGCATGACGACGGGCGCAATGCGCTCATCGGAGATGATCTCGGCCGCTTCAATGCCAGACATAACAGGCATCTTCACGTCCATCACAACCAGATCGGGTTCCAATTCGCGGGCCATGGCGACGGCCGTTTCTCCGTCACTGGCCTGCCCGACCACTTCGTAACCTTCATCGTTCAACAACTCGACCAAGTCGAGGCGAATCAGCGCCTCATCCTCGGCCACAACCACACGGGCCCGGCCGGTTGGCGCGTCCGGCACATTAGACTTACTCATTTTCCATCCTTGCGGGGAGACGACGTCGTATCCTATACTCCCAATCTTAACCTATCGTAATCGAGGCAAACCCGGACTGAACCTGTCCGTTTGCTGTGTTGTGTTCCTCAAAAGTTCTACTCAGAACTTCTTCGTCAACAAGCTTCAATCGCTTCAGCACCGCAAGCAAGCTCGCGTGCCCTCGGCTCAATCGCTTGTACCCGGGATGGGAGTCGAACCCACACAGCCTTGCGGCCAGTCGGGTTTGAGCCGACCGCGTATGCCATTCCGCCACCCGGGCGTGCCACTTCGGTAAGCAGCGGGTCTATTCTGCCACACCGGCGCCCGTCAGGAAACATCGCGCAGCAACTCAAGCGCATGCACCAAGTCGGGTGACGGTGACGACTCGAAGACGACCACCTCGCCGCTGACCGGGTGGGTGAACGACAGCCGCACGGCATGAAGCCACTGCCGTTCCAGCCCCAGACGGGCAGCCATCACAGGGTCTGCGCCGTAGACCAAGTCACCCACCAGGGGGTGGCGCAGCGCCTGCATGTGCACGCGGATCTGGTGCGTCCGCCCGGTTTCCAAGTTCAAGCTGAGCAAGGCGGCGCCGCGCATCAGTTCCGTCGTCTCGTAGTGCGTCACCGACGCACGCCCGTCTCGCCTGACCTTGAACCGCCACTGCCCACCACCCGCGTGCCCAATCGGGGCGTCGACGGTGCCGGCAGGCGGGTCGGGGTGGCCTTGGACGACGGCCTGGTAGATCTTGTCGACAGTGTGTGCCCGGAACTGTGCCTTGAGATGGCTGTAGGCCGGCACCGTCCGTGCCACCACCATCAGCCCCGACGTACCGACGTCCAGACGTTGCACGATGCCCTGGCGCTCCGGCGAGCCCGCTTCGGCCACCGTCACCCCGGCTGCCGCCAGGTGCGCCAACACATCCGGGCCCGACCACCCCAGTGACGGGTGGGCAGCAACACCGGCAGGCTTGTCGACGACGACCACCGCATCGTCCAGGTGCACGATCGTCAGGCCCGCCGCCAGCTTCGGCTCAATGCGAACAGCCGGGCGATCCGGCTCGTCGATATCGAGCATCTGGCCGGCCTTGACGCGCTGGGACGACTTGGCGACGGTAACCCCGTCCAGGCTGACCAAACCAGCTTCGATTTGCTCGCCGACGACGCTGCGCGACCAACCCGTGATGCGGGCTCCGGCAACGTCGACGCGCTCGCCATCCAGCCCGTCGGGCACCAGGTTGATCATTCGGCGACCCGACGGGACGACCGCAACAGCCAGAGAATAATCAGCACGGCCGCCGCAGTGATGCAGATGTCGGCCACGTTGAACACCGCGAAATACTTGATGCCCAGGAAATCCACCACATACCCGCGGAACGGCCCGGGCGCTCTCACCAGGCGATCGGTCAGGTTGCCGGCCACCCCCGCAATCAGAAGCCCCACAACAATGTTCGCAAAGCGACCATCGGCGCGCGGCCCGATCAGCGTCGCGAGCAGGATCAGCGCCAACAGGGCAAAAGCGGCGAAAACAACGGTGATCCCGACCCCCATCGAAAAAGCGGCACCAGGGTTCAACAGCAACTGCACCTGGAACCACCCACCCAGAAACTCGTGCACCTGCCCAGGCTTCAAGAATTTGAGCACCAGCGTTTTCGTCAACAAGTCGACGCCGAACCCTGCCAGCGCGAAACAGATCAGCCAGATGTGCTGACCCCACCCAAGTACCGGCCGGGCACGCACCGCGGCAAGGATGGACTGGTCTTGAGCCGGTTCCTTAGCCACTACCGCCGCTCAGCCCGCTGCTTGCATGCCACACACATGGTGGCGCGGGGAAACGCCTGCAAGCGCAGCTTCCCGATCGGCTGGCCGCAAGCCTCGCAGTACCCGTACCCGCCCTCGTCGAGCAGCTTGAGAGCCAACTCGGTTTGGTGAAGCATGTGGCGGGTATTGGCGTTCAAAGACATTTCCTGGTCGAGCTCGAAGTTCGACGCGCCAACATCGGCTGGGTCTTTCCCGGCGCCATCCGGGCCGTCATTCATGCGATCGGCCAGATCTTCCTCGGCGGCCGCGATCGTCTTGGTCATCCTGTCGATGTCGGAAACGAGGTCAGCGCGAACCGCGGCGATCTCGGCCTTGGTCCAGGGATCCTCGCCCTGCAGCACAGGCAGAACCACGGTTGTGGCCTTCTTCGCAGAAGTTACCATCACGCCTCCTCGGGCAATCTTTAGTTCAGCTAGTCAACCACATGATCGAATGCACCACCAACTTGGGACCTTTCCCTGTGGCGGTCACAAACTTCCAGAGGTCCTAGTGCAGCACCGAACCCGGCTCGCGCGTCGCTGACGCGTCGAGCAACTCGGGACGGTAGCTTGGGGCGAACTGCGTCTCGTTCAGCGATTCCAACTGGCGCTGTAGATGCTCGGCCATGCCCGAGCGATACTTGGCCTCGAAATCACGCAACTGGCCGATACGGTCGCTCAGCACGTCGCGCTCCTTGTCCAGTTGCGTCTGAATCAGAGTGCGACGCTGTTCGGCCTCGGAATCGATGGACGCCGCGCGCCCGCGTGCCTCAGCCACCAGACGCCCGGCCGTGGCATTGGCATCGGCGTGAATGGAGTCGGCATCGGTTTGCGCGCGTCGTGAAAGATCCTCCGCCTGCACCGTGGCCGAATCGACGAGGCGTCGCGCCTCTGTCTCGGCTTCCGTGCGGCGCTGATCGATCTCGACCTGCGCGTTGTCCATCAGAGTTTGCACTTGCTGCAACGTCTGCTCGACCAACAGGACGACGGCCGGGGCAGCCTCACTGCTTGTGGTGACAACAATTCGGCGGGTGTCGCCTTCGCTGGGCAGAACCGACGCCGGTTGAAGAGCCACCTGGGCATTCAGATCGTTGACCTGATTCTGTAAGTACATCACCTTGGACTGCAACGTCGCGTTTTCCTGGCTGGCCTGAGCCAGTTGCTGATTGGCTTGGCTAAGTTGCTGATTCATCTGGGCCACCTGGCCAGACGACTGGTCGGACGGACGGGACGTCAACTGCACCCGCAGATCCTGATTTGCGCGGTTCAGGTCATCGATCTGTGCACGCAATGCCATGGTTTGGTTCGAATCCGAAGCCGAGGCCGAAGCCGACGCCGACAAAACCTGTTGCTTCAACTCAGCAACTTGCCCCGCGAGTTGACCATTTTGAGCCACCAGATCGTCACGTTCCCTGGACAACGACGCCAACTGAGCGCGAGTGTGTTCGTCACCCCCCGCACCAGCGGAAGCCTTCAAACGCTGGTTTTCTTCGACGATCTCGGCGTAGCTCACCTCGAGTCGGTCGATGAAGTTATCAACAGCGCTGGCACGATAGCCGTCTTCGTTTGGCTGGCGCGCCATGGGGAAGCGTACGTTCCGAACCTCATCAACGGTCAGTGTCATGGTTACTCCAAACCCGGTCTTTTTCTCAGGATACCGCAATCACCGCAGGCTATGCCTCGCAGGTAGCTCCGACATCCTCACAGGATCACGTCAACAATACGCTGCGTGACCATAAGGACGACGAACCACACTATCAAGGAAAGGTCGAGAGATGCCACACCGAGCCGAATCGGCGGCACGAAACGCCTCATCCAACGGATTGGCGGGTCTGTCACCCGGTTTACCAGATCGATCGCCGAAGCGACCGCCCCGTGCGGCCTAAATGATGGGAAGATCAGGGGAACCCAGCTCAGCAACGCACGCAGCATCAGCAGGCACAGGGCAACCCAAAACACCCAATCGATGACGATCCGAACTGTCGTCACCGCAGCTCCGCGATGACGGCGTCGATGGTCGTCTGGTCAAAAGTGGCGCCCGACGGCACGAGCAGGAAGAGGCCGTTGGCGACGCGCTGGAGCAGCCCACCGAGCGCAAACACAACTCCCGAGAAGAAGTCGACGCAACGCTTGGCCTCATCAACCGGCATCACCCGCAAATCCATGACAGTCACGACGCCGGACTGATAGCGATCAGCGATCGGTTTGATGGCTTTGTAGGCCTCAGGGACGACCACCAGGTTGGGGTTCAACAACTGCGTCTTGCTGTTGTCGCCCGAAAAGTCGGGTGCCTGCGCGCTGTGGGGTGCGGCCGGTTGGGGATCAACTGGGCGTACCGCTTTGCGCGGCATTTCGGCATGAGTCGGGACGGCGGGTTCATCGTCCTCGACCAAGCCGAGCCAGCTGATGGCCTTTTTTATCACCGGAGGCATCTGGCACCTTTCTTTGCCCGGGGTGTGAGCTTCCGAAACGACGTTACCCGCCGATGTTGGCTGAATCTAGGCGACGCGCGGCAATCGCGCTCAACTGTGACTAGCGCATGAACTCAGGGACGTCCAAGTCGTCCAGGGTGTCGCCTTGCCAGCGCGGCAGCGGCTCGGGCGCGGAGACGGGCATGTCATCGGTGGTCGAGGATGACGGAGGGACGAAACGGACCGGTGCGTGACGCAGTGGTGGCTTCGTGGACGTCGGTTGCCCACCTTCGAAACCGGCGGCGATGACGGTGACGCGAACCTCATCGCCCAGCGAGTCGTCAATGATCGCACCGAATATGATCTTGGCTTCCTCATCGGCGGACGCCTGGATCAGGTTGGCAGCTTCCTCCACCTCGGCCAGTGCCAAGTCGGAACCGCCGGCGATAGACCAGAGCACTCCGTGTGCGTCATCAATCGACGCCTCCAACAACTGGGAATTGATGGCCTGCTCGGTGGCCATCCTGGCACGGTTGTCGCCGCGGGCGATGCCGATGCCCATGAAAGCGGAACCAGCATTGCTCAGTACAGCCTTGACGTCTGCGAAATCGAGGTTGATGAGGCCCGGGGTGGTGATCAAATCGGTGATGCCCGCCACGCCCTGCAACAGCACCTGGTCGGCCTGTTTGAAGGCATCGAGCATGCTGACCTGACGATCCGTCGTCGAAAGCAGTTTGTCGTTCGGGATGACAATCAAGGTATCAACCTCGTCACTCAGCCGGTCGATGCCTGCTTCCGCCTGCCGGGCCCGAGGACGTCCTTCGAACCCAAACGGCTTCGTCACCACACCGATTGTCAGGGCACCAAGGGAGCGGGCGATCTTCGCCACCACCGGTGCGCCGCCGGTGCCCGTGCCGCCGCCCTCGCCTGCCGTTACGAACACCATGTCGGAACTGGTCAGCGTCGCTTCGATCTCCTCGGCATGGTCCTGCGCTGCCTGCTCACCAATCGCAGGGTCGGCGCCGGCACCGAGTCCGCGCGTCAACTCGCGCCCGATGTCCAGCTTGACATCGGCGTCGGACATAAGCAGGGCCTGGGCATCTGTGTTGATGGCAACGAACTCGACGCCCTTGAGGCCGGACTCGATCATGCGGTTGACCGCGTTGACACCGCCGCCACCGACACCAACGACTTTGATGATGGCCAGGTAGTTCTGCGAGGCAGCAGTCATGGCGCGACGCCTTCCGAGTTCTTATGCGTGGCGGCCTTCGGGCCGCCTTGGCGGCCTATTCCGCTATATGAAGGGTATGGGAACATTGCCACACAATCCAACCTTTTCGCGTTTAAAAACGTCAAGTCTCATCCGATGGTCGAGATCGGTGCCCCGTCTAGCGGACGGCCGGGTTCGCCGGCGCCGAAACATCGTAGACGCTGCCTGGAAATTGCAGCAGCGGCCCAATCACCTGAGCTTTGAGATCTGACTGCTCGGAACTGCCCCAGATGATCTGACGTCCGTCGTCCAGTGACAAGGTGATGGAGTCGCGTGTGCCGGCCATGATCGACTCGACGTGGGGCGTCAGGTCGGCTGACAGGGCGGTCACAACCGTCGCCACATCCGCCATGAGTTGTGTGTCGGTGGTGTTCAGCGTCACCATCGGCAGCGGCTGCGGGTCAAGGCTGGAGTGGAAGGCGGTGCCGGTGGCGTCGACCCATCGGTAGTCACCACCGGACAGCACCTGATACACCGCGACACGCTCGGTGACGTGGATGATCAGCGTGTTCGGCCAATGCCTCGAAACAGTGACCTGGGCCACCTCAGGTATGGTTTCAACCCGGCTGGCGATTGCCTTCCCGTTGACCCGGGCGAGCGGCGTCCCCGACACGATCTGGGCCGCGGCTGTCACCTGGTCGACGGCGACGAGGTCAGTACCGTCAACCCGTACCTGGTTGACCCCGAGAACCGTTGAAAATCCGATCAGCCAGACCAACCCGGCCGCGACCAGAAAGATCAAAGTGGCCAGCAAACTCCGCCGAACGCGGCGCCGGCGCGACTGTTGACGGCGAACCTGAAATGACGGTGCATCAGTCATGGCCGCCGCCTTCCAACGCGGCCAGCATTGCCGGGCCGACTTTCGTTACGTCGCCGGCTCCCAGTGTCACGATCAGATCGCCGCGCTTGAGAGCCGGGCCACCCACCAGATCGACGAGTGCCGAGACCGCTTCGGGCAGGGACGCCACGTACTTTGTGATCGCCCCGTTGGCGATGGCGGCGTCCGCCACCAGTTGACCGGTGACGCCCGGGATCGGGTCCTCGCGGGCGGCGTAGACATCGGTGACCAGCACCAGGTCGGCCAACGATAATGCCTCACCGAAGGCGTCGGCGAAATCGCGCGTCCGGGTGTACAGGTGCGGCTGGAAGCAGGCCACCAGACGCTTCTTCGGGCCGATTGCGGCGCGGGCAGCCGTCAGCGTTGCCGCGATCTCTGTGGGGTGGTGAGCATAGTCGTCCACCACCGTGATGCCGCGCGTCTGCCCCACTATCTGGAATCGTCGACCCGTCCCCCGGAAGTGCGCCAGGTTCGCAACGACACCGTCAATGTCGACATCCACGCCCAGGTCCCGCAGCGCGACGGCCGTTGCCACGGCGGCCGCGGCATCCAGCAGGTTGTGATGCCCGGGCACCTGCAGCTCAATCTGCCCAGTCCCGCCGGGCCAGGTGATTGTCGCGGTGGCGCCCAGGCCTTTCAGGCGGATGTCGCTGAGGCGGACGTCGGCGGCTTGGCTTTCGCCGAACAGCAGGACGGGGCCTTGTCTATTCTCCGCCACCGCCAGTGTCCCCGGGTCGTCGGCGCTCAACACGACACAACGCACGGACGGCCCGGATGCCAGCGTTGCAAAACCATCGGCGTAGGCCTCCGGTGTCCCCCAACGGTCCAGATGGTCCGCCTCAATGTTGGTGACAGTCACCACCTGAGGCTGGTATTGAAGGAAACTGCCGTCCGACTCGTCCGCCTCGATGACAAACACCCCGCCGGGGCGCCCGGACCGATAGGCCGCGCCGGTTTGGTTGATGACCGCACCAACGACGTAACTCGGGTCAATCCCAGCCAGGGATGTCGCCACCATCGCCGAGGTGGTCGACTTGCCGTGAGTGCCTGTGATTGCCACACCCAGATGGCCGGCCATAAGCCCCGCCAAGGCGACGCTGCGGTGCCAAACTGGCAGGCCGGCGGCCTGGGCAGCCACCAGCTCCGGGTTTGTTTCGCGTATAGCCGAGGACGCCACGACCGTGTCAACCCCGGCCAGATGGCTTGGGTCGTGGCCGATGGCCACAGGTATGCCGTCTGCCCGCAGGCCCTCGACGACATCAGATTCGGCCCAATCGCACCCGTCCACCTCAATGCCACGGGCCCTCATCAGGTGGGCGATCGGGCTCATTCCGGCGCCACCCACGGCCATCAAATGGGCGTGCCGAACGGTGGCCAGGTCAGGAACCGGTATCGGCTGGACGAGATTGGTCATGGCCGCTGCCCCAATGACAGGACGATCTTCGCCACGGCTTCCGCCGCGCCAGGCTGCATAACCGACTGGGCGGCCGCGGACATCCTCGCCAGGTTGTCGGCGTCCAGCAGCCGGGTGACGGCCGACAGCAAGGCATCAGGCGTCAAATCGGCGTCCATGATGACCTGGGCCGCCCCGGCGCGCACCAGAGGCTCGGCGTTGCGGACCTGCTCGCCGTTGCCGTGGGGAAAGGGAACGAAAATGCAAGGCAAACCGACGATGGCGGTCTCGGCTACTGTGGCGGCACCGGCACGCGCCAGCATGAGGTCGGCGGCCGCATACGCCTGGGCCATGTCGTCGACGTAGGCCAGCGGCACATACCGAGCGCCCTGGGAGCCTTCAACCACCGCCGACCCCGCCGGGAAGTTGGCCGACCCCCACACATGCAGAACGCTGATACCGGCCGCCAACAAGTCGTCGCGCACCGAGACCACGGCGTTGTTGATGCTTCGAGCACCCTGAGACCCGCCGCTGACAAGCAGCACCGGCCCGCCAGGTTGCAACCCGAACGCGGCCCGGGCGTCGGGCTGGGCTGCCGCCCGTCCGCCCCCTGACAGCGCTGCGACACCCGCGCGTACCGGCAGCCCCACACACTGGGCCTTGGGAAGCGGCGTCCCCGGAAACGACACCAACACGGCCGCGGCACGTGGCGCCATGACCTTGTTGGCCAAGCCGGGCAGGGCGTTCTGCTCATGCATGACGATGGGTAAGTGGCGACGCCAGGCTGCCAGATAGACGGGCAGCGACACATAGCCGCCGAAACCGACAACCACCTCGGCGCCGGCCTCGTCCAGGACCGAACCTGCCTGGCGCATCGACGACACCATCCGGAACGGCAACTTCACCAGGTCAAGCGTCAGACGACGCGGCAGGGGGTCAGCGGAAATCAGTTTCAGTTCCAGGCCGGCCGCCGGTATCACCGACGTCTCAAGACCCTTGGCCGTGCCGACGCAGGTCAATCTCACGTCCCCCATGCTGGTCAAGGCCTGCGCCGTAGCGACCAGCGGCGACAAATGCCCGGTGGTTCCTCCCCCGGCCAGCACGATGCTGCGGCTCATCGTGGCGCCCGCCGGGCGACGACGACCTCAGTTGTGCGATGGGTGCCCTTGCGCGCACGACGGTCAGCCATCTCGCGAACGGCCGAAGGCTCATGCAGGGCTGCCGCCAGCAGTATTCCAATGCCGAACAGCGAGGACATAGCCGCCGAGCCACCATAGGAGACGAAGGGGAAAGGCACACCCATGACGGGGAACATGCCGAAGGCGACCAGCGTGTTCAGACCGGCCTGCACGAAGATCCAGGTGGCCACACCGCCGGCGGCAATCCGCCAGAACAGGCTGTCGCTGCGTTGAGCGATGCGTAGCCCGGTGGCGACGATCGTCACCATCAGCGCGAGCACGACCAGAATGCCAAACAGTCCAAGTTCTTCACCCAACACCGCCAAGATGTAGTCAGTGTGCGCCCCGTTGTACAGGCCACCCCACTTCTGGCGCGAGGCACCCGGGCCAACGCCCCACCAACCACCGGTTGCCAGCGCATAAATGGCGTTCTGGGGCTGATCGGACGCCGGGGGTGCCAGATGCAGGAAGGGCAGCATGGTGCCCAGGAAGCTCAACACCTTCCCCTGGCGCACCGGATCGAAAGCCACCATCAGACTGGCACCGACAAGGCCAACCACCGCGGCGCCGCCAAGCAGCTTGCCGGGCGCGCCAACCAGCCAGAGCTGGGCGATGACGATGATACCTACGATGACGGCCGTCCCCATGTCTTTTTCCGCCACCACCAGGAGGAGAACAAGCCCGGCAACCGGCAGGTACGGCACAAGCAACGCCTTGATGCTGCCCAGGTTGTTCATCCGCGCAGGTTGGGTGAAAAGCGCCGCCGACCACAGCACCAACGCCACCTTGGCGAACTCCGACGGCTGGAACTGCACCGGACCAATGCTGAGCCAGGCCTGATTCCCCCCGGCAGACAAGCCGAACCCGCCTGGTGCCACAACAACCGCCAACAACAAAATGGCCAAGGCAATGCCCAACCAGGACACGATCACCAGCGCCCGCCGCGACAACCGCGACAACACCAGCGCACCCACCGCGCCGGCGGCAATCATGATGGCTTGGTGCAGCCCGTAATAGTAGGGACTCCGGCCCTGCACCATCGCCAGCACCGAGGACGCCGAAATCATCTCGTACAAGCCGATGCCGGACAACAAGACGACGGCCATGATCACCAGGTAATAGTCGGCCAGCGGCTGACGCAGCGCGGCCCGGATGCTGGATCGCAGCCCGACGGCGGTGTCGCCGAACATCGGACGGTCTATCTGGTTGACGCTCATCGGCTGGCTCCTTTCGCGCCCACTGCTGCGGCAAAATCGTCCCCTCGCACGTCGTACCCCGCCCAGATGTCGCGGCTGGCCGCTGCGGGCGCCAGCAGGACGGTGTCGCCAGGGCGGGCCAGGCGACGAGCCTGCGCCACCGCCTCATCCATCACCTGACGAGTCGTGCCGTCAAGCTCGACGACGGGAACGCCGGGGGCAAGACGACGCAAAGAGTCGGCGATATCGGCACGGTCGACACCGATCAGCACGGCACCTTGAAGACGGTCTTTATGGGCGGAAACCAGGTCGTCAAAGTGAACACCTTTGGTCTGCCCACCGGCCACCCAGACGACCTTGTCGAATGCCCTTAACGAGGCGTCGGCGGCGTGTGGATTGGTGGCCTTTGAGTCGTCCACCCAGGTGATGCCGTCCTGCACAGCCACCGTCTCGATGCGGTGCGCCGACTGACCGAGCGACCTCAACCCGTCGGCCACCGAGTTGGCCTTGACGCCGAAACTGCGCGCCAACGCCGCTGCGGCGACGGCGTCGCTGAGGACGTGCGGGGCCGCCGGCGTTATGTCGGAAACCTCAGCCAGCGGCAGGGCCGAGTCGGCCCGTCGCTCGATGAACGCCCGGTCCACGATCGCGCCGTCCACCACGCCGACCATGCCGATGGACGGTATGCCCAGCGTGAAACCGATAGCCCGGGCGCCTTCGGTCACGTCGGCGTCCTCGACCATCCGACGAGTGACGGGTTCGGCGACGTTGTAGACGCACGACGTGGTGACGCGCTCGAAGATGCGTGCCTTGTCGGCTGCATAGGCGGCCATCGGGTCGGCGGCATAGGCATACCATTCGAGGTGATCCTCGTGGACGTTCAGCACCGCCGCCGAGTGCAAGGCCAGGCTATGTGACCAATGCAGTTCGAAGCTCGACAACTCGACCGCCAAGACGTCATAGCCGGCGGGGTCGTTGAGCGCCTCAATGATCGGGCGGCCGATGTTGCCAACGGCGGCGGAGTTGTGCCCGTCCGCCCGCAGAATGGCGTCCAGCATGGTGGTCGTGGTCGTCTTGCCGTTCGTGCCGGTGATTCCCAACCAGGGCACCACACGATCAGGGTGCATCAGGTGCCAAGCCATCTCGACGTCACCCCAGATGGGCACACCCGCGCTACCGGCCGCCAAAAACAGCGGCGCGTCGGGGTGCCACCCGGGTGAGGCGATAACCAGGTCCGCTTCGCGAAGCGACGGCGGGGTGCCCAGCTCGACGACCGCCCCCAGGCGCTCCAACAGGTTTGCCCGATCGGTCACCGCATCGCCCGTCGACTGGTCGACGACGCGAACCTGCGCGCCCATTTCGAGCATCGCGTCGGCGGCGGCGAAACCGGCGGCACCCAGGCCGGCCACCACCACCCGGCATTGCTGCCAGGGGCTGTAGCGGTCAGCGGTGCTTAGCCAATCGATCACAGCGACATCACCCACTCGGCATAGAACAACCCGAACCCAAGACAGATGGCGATGCCGCAAAGAATCCAGAAGCGAACCACCACGGTCTGCTCTTCCCAGCCGATCAGTTCGAAGTGGTGGTGAAGCGGGGCCATCTTGAACACTCGCTTGCCGCGCGTCGCCTTGAACCAGCCAACCTGGATGACGACGCTGGCCGTTTCGATGACGAAAAGCGCGCCCAAAATGAGCAACAGCAACTCGGTGCGCGAGCAGACAGCAATGGCGCCCATCGACGCCCCCAACGCCAACGAGCCGGTGTCACCGAGGTAGATGCGCGCTGGTTTGGCATTCCACCAAAGGAACCCGAAACAGGCGGCGGCCAAAGCTATTGCCATCAGCGACAGGTCAAAGGGGTCGCGTGCCTCGTAGCACAGCGGGCCGACCGTCGACGATGTGGCGCACCACTGGTTGCGCTGCCAGATGTTGATCAAACCGTAGGCGCCGAAAACCATTGCCGACGAGCCGGTGGCCAAGCCGTCCAACCCGTCAGTCAGGTTGACCGCGTTCGAGAAACCGGTGATCAAGAACGTCATCCAAACGATCGCGATAACCAGCGGCAGGCGAAAACCCGGCAGGTTGATGTCACGGGTGAAGGAGATAGCCGCCGAGGCGGGGGTGACGCCCCGTCCGTCCGGGAAGCTGAGCGCCAACCAGCCGAAAGCGAGGCCGATCAGCACCTGCCCGATGAGCTTGGCGCGCGGGTGCAGCCCGAGCGAACGGCGGTTCTTGATCTTCGACCAGTCATCGATGAACCCCAGCAGGCCGGTGAACACCAAAACACCCAGCACCAGCAAACCCGACACTGTCGGGCGCTGGCCGGTCAGCAGGTGCGACAGGAAGTACGCCACCACGACAGACCCAATGATGACGATGCCGCCCATGGTTGGCGTGCCCATTTTCTTCAGGTGGGTGGTGGGGCCATCGTTGCGCACGTACTGGCCGAGATGACGCCGCTGCAGGAAACCGATGAACCCCCACGTCGCCAGCAATGTCAGGAGGAGTGCGATCAGGCCGGCACCAAGTATTGCCTTCACCTGCCCCACCTGCCCTTCAACTCTTCGACGACGGACTCCAAACCGACGCCACGCGATGCTTTCAGCAAGACGATGCTGTACGCCTTGTCCGACAGCCAATCTGCCACATCGGCACGCTCCACGACGTCAGCCTTCCCCCCGGCGCGTCGCGCACCGTCGGCCACGGCCTGGGCATACTTCCCCACAGCCAGCACGTCAATACCCAAACCGGCGGCCCGCGCACCAACAGCCTCGTGGTAGGGCGCAGCCTCCTCGCCCAGTTCCAGCATGTCGCCGAGCACGGCCACCGCGGTGTCGCCTGGCCGCGACGCCAACATGCGCCCGACCGAGGCCAGCGCCGCCTCCACCGAGTCAGGGTTGGCGTTGTAGGCGTCATTCAACACCAAACGCCCGCCCGGCAGCTCAACCGGAGCCATTCGCCACGCCGAACGGGCCACGGCCGCGCACAGGCCGGCGACAATCTGGCGCGGCGTCACGCCGGCGCACAGCGCCATCGCCGCAACCGCGCACGCATTGGCTACCTGGTGCGCACCCAGGGTCTGCAGAGTCACCGGCTCATCGAAGACGCCCATCGGGCCCCGCCCAACAAGACGGAAACTGGCCCGATCAAGCGCGTCGAGGCTGATGTCCAGGGCCCCAACCCAAAGACCGGCGTCGACCACGTCCTGGCCGCTTCCCGAGAACCACGCCACCTGGGCCTTCGTCCGGGGCGCCATGGCCGCCACCAACGGGTCGTCGGCATTGAGCACAGCCCAACCCGACTCGGGTAGCGCCTCGATGATTTCACCCTTGGCGCGGGCGATGTCGGCAACCGATCCGAACTCCCCCAAATGGGCATGTCCGACGTTGAGGACGGCGGCGATGTCGGGTGGTGCGATGGTGCACAGCCAGGCAATATGCCCAACGCCGGAGGCCCCCATCTCAGCCACCAGGAACCGGGTCGTATCGTCGATGGCCGTGACCCTGGCCGGCAAGCCGAAGCGGCTGTTGTAAGACCCGCGCGGCGACACGGTCGGCCCGACCGGCTCCAGGCATTGGGCCAGCAGATCCTTGGTGCTGGTCTTGCCGGACGAGCCGGTGACCGCCAACGTCGTCAGGCCTCGGGCCTGGGCGGCAGAGTGTATGGAGCGCGCGAGGTCGCTGAGCGCGTCCACCGTGTCGGTGACGAGAATCTGCGCGCAGGGCGCCTCCACCTGGTGGCTGACCAGCGCCGCGGCGGCACCGTCGGCGGCGGCCGACGCGACGAAATCATGACCGTCCACCCTCGCGCCAGGAATGGCGACGAACAAACACCCTGGCGTGACAAGATGCGAGTCGAGCGCCACCGCCGGGCCAACCATGACATCGTCGCCGACCAATCGCCCAGAGGCGACGGCGGCGATCTGCGAGGCCAGGCGTGGTTTCATAGTCGCTCCCCCTACGGCTGATAATTGATCGGATCGTCATATGGCGGGTTGCCGGTAGGCGCGATTCCGTAATGGGGCAGGGCCAGCGTCATCAGGTCACGGGCTGTCGGCATGGCAACGGTACCACCGAATGTGCCGCCAGCCGGATTGTCAATCACCACATACACCAGAATTGTCGGGTCGTTGACCGGGGCAACCCCGATGAATGACGCCGTCCAGCCCTGATACAGACCGGTCGACGGTTCGACACGCTGCGCGGTACCCGTCTTGCCGGCCCACGTGTAGCCGGGAATGGCGCGCTGCTTGGAGTAGAGCGACGAATCGGTGGCCGACTCCATCATGTTGATCACGTCGGCCGAGGTCTGGGCGCTGACCACCCGACGGGTTTCCTGCTGCGGCTGCGCCACCGGGGTGCCGTCGGCCGTTGTCACCGACTTGATGATCGTCGGCTGGATGTACACGCCACCGTTGGCGACCGCCGCCACTGCCGCCGCCTCTTGCATTGGCGTCACGCTGATCGACTGGCCGAACGCGATGCGGTCGCGCTGGTAGTCGGGCATCGACGCGTCCGGCACGATGCCGAGCGCCAGGTTGCCCTCACCGGGCAGCTGAATGCCGGTTGGCTTGCCCAGCCCGAAGGCGTTCAGGTAATCAACCGTGGCCTGCTTGCTTGACTGGCGAGCCAGCAGCGCGGCGCCGATGTTCGAAGAGTAGGCCACGACGCCGCGGGCCGTCAGATACCACGTGTCGTGCACCTCGGAGTCGGTGATGGTGTGGCCGCCAGACTCAAGGCTTGAAGGCACGACGACACGGGTGTCGGGTGTTATCAGCCCCTGATCAAGGAGCGACGACATCGTCAAGATCTTCTGAACCGAGCCGGGCTCGAAGGTCATCTCGACCGCCCGGTTGCCCAGGGTGGCGGGGTCGGCCTGCCCGAAGTTGTTGTTGTCGAAAGTCTGAGCGTCAGCCATCCCAAGGATTTCGCCAGTCTTGACGTTCATGACGATAGCAGTACCCCAATCGGCCCCGAACTGAGCCACAGCCGCGTCGATTTCCTGCTGTGCCGCCATCTGCATGGTGGCGTCTATCGTCAACTCGATGTTGTCGCCATTCACGGCTGGCACCAGCGTGTTGGCACCCAGCGGGATGATTCCGTAGGCACCGCGCTCGCTGCTCGACTGACCATCGATACCCTTGAGGGTGGAGTTCTGCGAATACTCCAAGCCCGCCAAGCCGTTTCCGTCCGTCCCGACGAAGCCGAGCAAGTTGGACGCCAGCGAACCGTCCGGGTAGACGCGAAGCGGCGTCAGCTCGGAACTGAGGCCGTACCAGCCACCCTGGTTCATGTCCGAAACGATCTTCGCCCAGGTGTAGGCCGGCACATTGGCCGCGATCGGCTCGTACTGGTTCGGCGAACCATCCGAGCGGTTCTCGTTTGTCAAATGCCAAAGGTAGTCATCGATCGAACCACCCAGATCGGTCATCAAAATCTGGGCGATGGCCTGCGGCGCCTCGCTGGCCTTGGTCTGCTGCGCGGTGGTCATCCCCGTGGTGCGGGCGATTCCGTTGGTGGCTATGCCGTAAGGGTCGGCGATGACGCGCACATACGGCAAAGTCTCGGCCAGCACCGTGCCGTTCCGATCCGTCACCGTGCCCCTGCTGGCCGGCAAAACCTGCGGCCTGGTCGTCAGGTTGGCGATCGCGGTCGTCGCGGCGCCGTTCGCGTCGATGCCTTGCACCCACAGGGCCCGCACTGCCACCAAACTTGTAAAGACGGCCACAGCGGTACCCAAGGCCTTGAGGCGACGAGTCGAACTCGCCCGAACGTTTACCCGTGCCATCTCAGTTGCCTCCAATGGCCGACAGCGGTGCCGCCTCTTGATCGCCCGAGGCGCTCGGATCGCCCGAGGCGCTCGGATCGCCCGAGGCGCTCGGATCGCCCGACGCGGTCTGGTCATCTGACGGCGACGGGGTCGGCGTCGGAACCGGATACAGCTTGATGGTGATCGGCGGCGTCGTGACGCTCGGGTCAGGTATCGACCGCGGCACGGCATTGCCGGTCAGCGGCGTCGTATCGCCGCTGATCGAACCGTCCGCCAGATTCAGAAAGGCCACTTTGGTGTCGGGGCACATACCAAGGGCCGCCGCCTGCTGGGCGAGGCTGGTGACCGAGCCAACCCTGTCGACCTCGGCCCGCAGCGCCGAAACCTCGTCACCCAAGGCCTTGGCTTGCGACTGGTCTTTGCGAAGCTCGGCCGAGCCGGACTGGATGTTGATGTTCAGCGCCAGAAGGCCGATCATGCCAACCACCATTACACCGGCCAGCCCCAGGGCGAAAGGCACATTGCCGAGGCGTTTGTTACTCTTGACGGCCGTCAGCGGCACACCGCTCATTTTGCGTCCTCCCTTACTCTGGTGATCACACGCATGCGCGCCGACGCGGCGCGCGGGTTGGCGTCCACCTCGTCTTGTGACGGGCGGATGGCCTGATCGCTGACCAGCGCGAAGCGCGGCTGCAACGATTCCGGCACAACCGGCAGGCGGCGTGGCGCCTGCGAGGTGGTGGCGGCTCGGAACGCCTGCTTGACGAGGCGATCCTCCAGTGAGTGGTACGAGATGACGGCCAAGCGACCGCCGACGCCCAGGCGGGCCAAGGCTTCCGGCAGAGCTTGCGCCAGGGCGGTCAGCTCATCGTTGGTACAGATTCGAAGGGCCTGGAAGACGCGTTTGGCCGGGTGCCCGCCGCTGCCGTACCGGACAGCCGCCGGCATGGCAGCCGTCACCACATCGGCAAGCTGACCGGTGGTTTGGATGGGACGCTGCTGGCGCGCCGCGACGATGGCCTGCGCGACCCGCAGGGCGTGCGGTTCCTCGCCGAAATCGCGGATCACCCGCGCCAGGTCGGTGTCCGGCCACGTGTTGACGATGTCGGCGGCAGTGACGGCCAACCGGTCGTCCATTCGCATGTCGAGCGGCCCGTCCTGAGTGTAGGCGAAGCCGCGTCCGGCCTCGTCTATCTGCAAGCTGGACAGCCCGAGGTCGAACAGCATGGCCTGCACGCAGTCGATCCCGAGATCGTCCAGGACGGTGCCGAGTTCGTCGAAGCGGGCGCGCACCAAGGTGACGTCGAAGGCGGCGAGCCGTTCTTGCGCCAACGCCAGCGCATCACCATCGCGGTCGATGCCGACCAGCCGCGCGCCGGGGCATGCCTCCAGCAGGGCGAAGGAGTGACCACCAAGGCCCACTGTGGCGTCAAGCAAGGTGGAACCGACGCCCAGCGCCGGATGCAAGGCGTCGACAACCTCCGCCAGCAACGCTGGCGTATGCGTGGGTCGCGCCATGACCGCCACCACCGCCTCCTTGTTCTGCCTCATGCCGCCCTTCCCGCCCAACATCGGGGAAGTGATGTTGGGAGGGGTGGCGACGTCACACCCCGATCACTTCGTTCAGTTCGGCGAAGTGAGGGGCTTGCTCCTCTTCGTATTGCGCCCACAATTCCGGATTCCACAGTTCGACATGATCGATGGCGCCCGTCACAACCAAATCCCTGTCGAGGTTGGCCCAGGACCGCAGATTGGCCGGGATGCTGACCCGTCCCTGCTTGTCGGGCGCCGAATCGCTGGCACCGGCAGCCAGCATGCGCTTGAAGTCACGAACCTGCCTGATGGTCGATGGGCCGATTGTCACCCGATCGAGCATTTCAGTGAAGGCGTCTGGGGTGTAGATGGCCAGGCATCGCTCTTGGCCGCGAACAACAACCAAACCATCGACCAGTTCATCCCGGAATTTCGGGGGTAGGAAGAAGCGGCCTTTCTCGTCGAACTTTGGCGTGTAAGTTCCCAAGAACATGGTGACCACCTCCTCCACGGGCTCTCCCAGAACCGCCTTTTGCGATCCCGTTTCATCCACCATACCCCCAAACTCACCACCATGCCACATTCAGAAAGGTCCAAATGCGATTTGCTTGCATGCTACAGACGCGACATTTCGGGTGGCACGAAACCGGCGAAGCCTAGGTCCACCAGATTCTGGCGCACTATCTGGCATTCGGCGTCCAAGGTGGCGGCATCGGCGGGCTTGGCATTGGCGAAGCTCATGCCGCCCTGATCGGCCAGCGAGAAGACATGAAGATGCAAATGCGGCACGTCGAAGCCGGCCACCATCATGACGGCCCTCGTGCCAGGGAACCCAGCCTGCTGGGCCAAACC